>Ga0209976_10000418_pt1 | contig 29022 bp, 27 predicted proteins | sample SumtaG_FD_182806 | JGI IMG/M metagenome (GOLD analysis project Ga0209976, IMG submission 182806) | Deep subsurface microbial communities from Indian Ocean to uncover new lineages of life (NeLLi) - Sumatra_00157 metaG (SPAdes) (version 2) | ecosystem: Environmental > Aquatic > Marine > Oceanic >...
TGTTTTGAAAAACTGCCCCGCTCTTCGTCTTTAAAAATTTCGATCTTTCCGAATTCACCGTCGTAACCAGGACTAACATTAACCCTGCCTTGACGAACCCGCCTGATTCCCTCGGCAATTTCAGGCAAGCCAAACTGTTCTATCTTCTCTGGCTCAATTTCTAAAAGTATTTTAAATTCAGAACCAAAATGTTTAATCAAATTCTTGTAATCTTCCATAACCGCTTTGCTGCTTACTCCCATTCCTTTGGCATCGCCAATAATCTCAATTAAAGGAATAAGATGCCTAAAAGGAATTGCCTGAATTGGCTTTTTTCCTTCTTTTCTGTCAGCCAAATCATCAACCCGATGAAGCACACCAACAGTTAAAGGCCGATTGCATTTAGGGCAAATATTCTTGCGTTTTTTGGTTTCTTGGGGAGTTAGGCAAACATCGCACTTTCTATGCCCGTCATAATGATATTTTCCTTCCTCTGGGAAAAACTCAATTGTTTCTAAAAACTTTTTCGGGTCTTTGCTTTTTATTGCTTCAACAATTCCAGCATAGCTTAAGTCAGTATCAAAAACATTGGCTTCTCTGCCCAGTTTATGCGGCGAATGCGCGTCGCTGTTGCTGACCAAAACAATTTTATCCAGCATAGACAATCGCCAGTTCATTGGAGGATCCGAAGAGAGACCAGTCTCCCCAGCATAAATATATTTTGAATATTCTTCAAAACACTCTTCAATAGAATCAAAACCAGACATTGAACCAAACAAACTGAACCATGGCGTCCAGATATGCGCCGGGATAATTAAGCAATCTTGAGAAACATCCAAGGCAATTTTAACTAATTCTTTAGCGTCCAGTCCCAAAATCGGCCTGCCATCAGATTTCAGATTGCCAATCCAGCCCAAACGAGTATTGATTTCTTCCACTGTTTTGAAATCTGGAGCTAAAATAACGATATGAATTTTCCGAACGCGATTGTTTTTGGAATAGATACAGCTGATTTCACTGCTTAGCAAAAAACGGATTGCTTTATCAGAATTATGATTATTATTAGGCAGCCAGTCATTATCTGTCAAAGATGATTGGCTTTTTTTCTTAGGCCTAAAAAGACCTTGTTCAGCCGGCTCAAGCTTTTCTTTAAGTTCTTTCAGCCAAAGATGATGAGTAAAATCGCCGGTTCCTACAACCTTAATTCCTTTTATCTTGGCCCATTTATCCAAATTATCCACATCCATATCTCTGGAAGTGGCCCTGGAATATTTAGAATGAATATGCAAGTCAGCGATGAAGCGCATAGTTTTGCGTCCCCAGAAGGAGTCGAACCTTCATTTTATCCTCCGGAGGGATACGCTCTGTCCATTAAGCTATGGGGACAATTATTCTCCATTATACTCTCCTGACAAACAGGGTCAAATTGAGGATAACAAAATTTTGACTTTATGCTATTTATCTGTTAACATAAATCAGTTCTTACAAGCTCTTTCTAAAAAAGGAGGTGAGAGGGCATGCGCAAACACTATATGATTCCCATAGTGACCAATTGCGGCACGGAAACAGGATGCCCATAACCCCCTGGCCTTTTTAATATCCCTCTAGGTCAGGGGGCTTTCTTTTTTACGGCTATCAGCCCTAAAATCAGCCAAAACATCAACTGGCCCTGCTGTAAAGTCCAGAAAAAATGGTCAAACAGAGCGATAAATAAAAAACAGCAACCAGTAATTAGTAATATGTGATCTATAATTAAACAACACATTCTTTGAGCGCCTCTCCTAAATAATTGAAACAAAAACATCAAAAACACTATCAAACCGATCAACCCTGTTTCGCTGGCAATAAGCAAATAAATATTATGGACTGGCTGATGCGCCCAAGAAGTCAAAAGGTCAAACATTTGCCTGATTTCCCAGACAAAATTACCAAAACCGATTCCTAATAAAGAATGCTCATTAATGCTTAAAAAAGCTGTTTGATTGTAAAAACCGCGCAGAACAACCGACTGCTCTGTTAAAGAAATTGAGAAACGTGATGAAATTTCCGGCCAAGCAAAAACAACAAACAGCGAGCAAAGAACAGTAAACAATAGAAACAAAACAAAAACTTTCTTTTTAAACCGCCAAAAAGCAGTGATAAAATAAATTAAGCTGGCAATCAAAAAAACAGCTATTACTGTTCGGGAAAACGTTAAAAAAAGCGCCAGAACTAGACCAAAATTAATAACAGACAAAAAGCAATATCCGAAGAAAGAACGTTTTTTGCTTAACCAAAGATAATAAAAAAAGAAAATACTAACCAGCAGAAATATTGCCAATACATTGGGGTGAGGGAATGTGCCATAAGGCCGAATCGTTTTAATTCCATCAACTAAAAATTTTGCTACGCCAGGCGTTTCCGCGCTTAAGGGGCTTTCAAATAAAAATTTCAAGCCCAAGCTCTTTTGGCTTACATATTGCCCAATAGCAATTATTGATTGGATAAAACCGCTGGCTATAAATACTTGAGCCAATCGTCTAAAACTAAACAAAGAACTAAAATTATATCTCAAATAAAAAAACAAACCAGCCATTTCCAAAAGCTTAAACCATTGATAAAAACCAAGCTGGATATTTCTGGCGTTAACCAGAGAAATTAAACTAACGATTAAAAAAGCTGTTAGCCAAAAAACCGGCGACTTTATCCCTTGCGAGACCCATCTCTGGCAGAGAATCGAAGGGTTTTTCAAAAATCTTTCCTTTCTCTTTCGCCAAAGCCAAAGCAGCAAAACCAAAAGAATTAAGATATCGGTGAAATAAAGATAAGCGCTCGTCCATTCGTTAAATCCATCACCCCACTGATAAAAGAGCTTTCTCGTCTGAAAAGGCAAACAGAAAATCAAAAAATAAAAAAGGATTTTTTCCAAAAAAATCATTATTTGAAAATAGGTCAAGACCTATTTTATTTTCCTAAACTCCTCCTTAACTATCTCCCTATCATCCCAAGGAATTTTTTTATTGTTGGCTAAGCACATCCACGGCTCGCATCCCTTGCCCGTAATAATAACTACATCCCCGGGCTGGGCTAATTCTAAAGCCCGATGAATAGCTTTCCGCCTGTCTAAAATTTTCTCCGGCTGTTTTTGCTTCAAACCGCCAGCCACCTCGTCAATAATCTCCTGTGGATTTTCATCATAAGGGTCTTCGTTAGTAATAATAATTTTATCAAGATACTGGTCAGCGATTTTGCCTAATTCCGGACGCTTCCATTTATCCCTACCCCCGCCAGCCGCGCCTAACACGCCGATTATTCGGCCTGAAGAAATCTCCTTAACCGCTTGATAGACCTTTTCTAAAGCGTCAGGCGTATGCGCGTAATCAACAATTACTGTGATTGGCTCTTTAATAACAATTTCCATGCGGCCGGGAATGCCTTTAACTTCTTCTAAAGCAATTTTAATTTTCTCCAAAGGAATCTTTTCAGCCAAGCCAACTGCTTTAGCAGCCAAAGCATTAGAAATATTAAACTGACCTAAAAGATTCAACTTAAATTCCGGTTTTGAATTTATGGTGTAGCCAATTTTTTCCTTTGCTTGAAACTGCATGAAAAAATCCGCCTGAGGATCATCCAGATTAACAATCGCTTTGCCATTGGGTTTGAGAGCTTGAAAAAGCTTAGCTTTGGCTTTCTTGTAATTCTCAAAGCCTTTATGGCTTTCCAGATGCTCAGGTGTTAAATTGGTCAAAACAGCAGAATCAAAATCAATAAATTGATGGCGATGTTGTTTAATGCCTTCAGAAGTTACCTCTAAAACAGCGTATTCACAGCCAGCTTTATTTGCCTGCCTTAAAAATCTCTGCAGTTTCATTCGGCCAGGCATTGTCATTTTTAAATTATTAGGCCAAATCCTGTCTTTGATTTTGAATTGAATTGAAGAAAGAGCAGCCACAGAATAGCCAGCCCTTTCTAAAATCCTGCTAATTAAAAAAACAACTGTTGACTTGCCATTAGTGCCAGTCACGCCAATCACTTTCAGTTTTCGGGAAGGAAACCGATAAACCAACGCCCCTAAAAAAGCCCAGGTAAAATGATACCAGCTTAATAAAAACCCTGGAATTAATTTTTTTAATAAATCCTTCATTGCTTTTAAGATAACAGTTTGCCAGAAAAAATAAAAGAGCCGAGAGTTTTTCCTCTCGGCTCTAAAAAAGCGGGTGCGCAAGATTATGCGCTTAAGTCCATCAATTCTTCTTCAACAAAACGCTCTATTTCCCTTAGACCATAATAAGGAATCCCATCTACATTAATACGTGGCACTTCTTCAATGTTATCATCGTCATCAAAAAAAGGAGGAGCAACGGTTAGCTTAAGTTTAACATCTTTTCTTTCCGCTAATTCTCTTAAAACGGTCATGGCTCGTTTATTCTCCTCCACTTTCGCTGAACTACCCAAAAAAAGAATATGTATTCCCATATGTCTCACCTCCTTTTCAAAGAACATTATTAAAAAACCTAATGAACCTTATCTAATTTTTACAAAACTCTCAAACTTCTACAAAACAATTCTCGCTAAATTATACGCCTGATACCACCATGGCCGAAAAATCAAATCAAAGACGCCGGGATAGACGGTTTCTTGACCGCCAAAGCCTTTTTTAAAGCGGGTTACCCCAGGCCATCTTTTTTCATCAATGCCCCAGAAATCGTAATATCTTAAACCCTGTTTTCTTGCCTGGTAAATCGCCTGCCATTGCAATAAATACGGCGCCATTAAATGACGATAATTGTAATCAGAAGCGCCGTGTAAATATACAGCTGTATCGCCGAAAAAACAAACAAGATTGGCAACAATGATTTTATCTTGATATTTGGCTAAAAAAAGTTTAATTATATCAAACTCCAGCATCTTCTGATAATATTCTTTGGGGTGGAGATGAAATTTATCCTGTTTGGCTGTCTGCTTAAGTAAACCAAAAAATGCTTGAGATTCTGAATTTGAAATTTCTACAACAACGCCTTTCTTTTGAGCCAGTCCAATATTATACCTTGTCTTCTGATGCATCTGCTTTAACAATTCCTCTTCTGATTTTGTTATGTCTAAAATTAATGTCTTCTGCGGCTGAATCTGTTTTTGGGATTTTTGAAAATTGAAAATTGAAAATTGAAAATTGTTTTGTGGCTCAATCTTCAAAAAAATACTCTTTTCTTCTTCGGCTATTTTTTTGACTTTTTCTAAAAACGCTTGAAATGTATAATTTGTAATTTCTCCAATCGGTCCTCGCGGACAATACAAATAATTCTTTCCAAAAGGCAAATCATGCCTTATAACCAAGCCCTTTAACCCGTGTATTTCTATGCGCCATATCTTTCTGCCAAGCGCCTCTTGAAAATCGCCCCACTGCCAGGACTGCAAAAAAGAACCGCTATTTTGAACAATAAATTGGTTCCATTTGGTTTTTTGATCATTTATCATTTTCCTAAAATCTTCAACGCTTCCTTAATTCTTTCCTCTACTGATTTAATCTTAGCAGACACTTGTTCCAACGCCTTGCACGCCTGATGACTGGTATAACCCAAACTAACTAAAGCATCAATTACTTGCGTATCAGCGCTTAATTGCTGAATACCGGCAACTGGCGCAGAAATTTTGTTCTTTAATTCCAAAATAATCCTTTCAGCTGTTCGCTGGCCAATGCCAGAGACCTTGGTCAAAAGCGATTTCTGGCCGCTGGCAATGGCCTCTTTTAACGTCTTTACCGAAGCCAGCATCATTACTGACATTGCTGCCTTAGGCCCGATTCCACTGACCGAAATCAACAACTCAAAAAACTCCAGCTCCTCAAAAGAAGGAAATCCATACAAATCAAAAAGATTTTCCCGAACATAGGAATGTATAAACAGCTTAATTTTATCTCCTTGTTTGCCTAACTTCTTTAGGACCGGCGCCGAGCAAAACGCCTTATAACCCACTCCATCAATACCAATAACGACAAACTTATCTGTTTTTAATTCAATTTTTCCCTGAAGCAAGCTAATCATATATGAAATCTTACCATAGGCTTGCCTAAATTAAAAGATTGATTTATACTCTATTTATTATGCCTATAACAAAATCAGCTAAAAAAGCATTGCGACAAAACCGCCGAAAGCGGTTATTTAATGTCCGCCGGCTTAAAAAAATGAAAATGCTGATTAAGCAAAGCCGCATTTTAATTAAAGACAAGAAAAAAGAGGAAGCGCTTAAAATCCTGCCTGAAACATATAAGGCGATTGATAAAGCGGCTAAGCGCGGCGTGATTAAAAAGAATACGGCCAGCCGAAAGAAATCGCGCTTAACCAAAGCAATTCAGAAAAGTGTATAAGTCTGCTTGACAGTCAAAACCGATAAATGATAACCTGTTATTGTCCCTATGGGTACGATTAAACAACGTCTTGAGAGTTTTGTTAGAGTTTTCAAGATTGATATAAAACGAATAAATAAAAAACTGTTCTTAGCAGCAGTTATTTTATTTTGCCTAAGTTTCTCCTTGGCCAGCCCGGTTAAAGGCATAGATCAGATTTTCTTTCCCGGCTTCAATGCCAACAAACCAGCAATCACTGAACAAACACAAAATGAATCCTCCCCAAACATAGCAATTCGTTCTTTTAACGGAACTTATTTAACAGCTAACACATTAGCCAGTTTAACTATTCAGCCAAATTCCCCAAACAGCGATGAACAAAACGAACAAAATGAACCTTTATTAATAGTTATTCCTAAAAACGCTATCTTATCACAAACCAGCCCGATTACCTATGTAAGCCAGAAGCCAAGAGAAGATATCATTACTTATGTTGTCCAGGAAGGGGACACGCCTTCAAGCATTGCCGCTTCATTTGGCATCACTCTTAATACTCTGCTTTGGGCTAACAAACTTAAACAAACCAGCTTGATTAGGCCTGGCGATGAACTGATTATTCTGCCGGTGAGTGGTATTTTGCATAAAATAAAAGATAATCAAACTGTCGGTTGGATCGCTAATTATTACAAAGCAAAAAGCGCGGATATTATCGCTTTTAACGGTTTGCCGGCTGACGGCAGTATTCAAATCGGCCAAAACCTGATTATCCCAGACGGGCAGATGCCGACGCCTGTTCAGACAAGAACGGTCTATACAGCAAAAAGCAGTTATTCTGGCGCAGGAACAGGCAAAAGCCGCAGTTTCCCTTATGGCCAATGCACTTGGTATGTTGCCCAAAAAAGACCGATTACCTGGTCTGGACATGCTAAATCATGGTTAGCCAATGCCAGGGCCGCCGGATATTCTACCTGTGTTGGCTCAAACTGCGAACCAACAGTGGGAGCTGTTGTGTCCCTTAAAGAAAACGGCTGGCTGGCAAGAATGTATGGCCATGTCGCCTATGTCATTAAAGTAGAAGATAACAGATTTCTTGTTTCTGAAATGAACCATATTGGCTGGGCAAAAGAAAGTGTCAGATGGATTCCTATTGGGAGTTATAAAATAAGAGGATTTATTTATTAGAATATATTAAAGCGCTTAAATTTAAAAACTGCTGTTTAGGCAGTTTTTTGTTGAGACATTAGAAAACATACGTTATTTTCGTCTGCTGCATTTCATGCAAATTCTTGCTTCTGGAAATGCTTTAAGCCGCTCTATATTAATCTTCCCATTACAATTTTTACATTTGCCGTAAACGCCTTTCTTAATTTCTTCCAATGCCTTATTAATATCCTTTAATCGCAGTTCTAAATTATGCTCTATTGGCAGTAATTTTTCGTATTCTTCTATTTTCTCCGCGCCCTCGTCTTTATGAGAACGATTGGTGCCAAAAAAGGGAAAACGGGTGAACCAATTTCCTTTCATTTTAGGATCTTTTTTAGCAAAAGACCTAAGATCTTTTGTTAATCTCAGCTTTTCTGCTTCTAACTTCTTTTTTAATTGTTTTTGAAGATTTTTGTCCATTGATTTTATTTTAACATAGCTAATATAAAACTGACAAGTATCTGATAAGGACAACCCTCGTAAAATGTTGACTTTCGTGAAAAAATATGATATAAAAAAGGGCATTGACAAACCCCTCACAAAAGTGTTTATTTGGGTTCAATGCCCTTTTTGTTTTTCTAGAAACAGATACTGCCGCGCGTTATTCTTCGTCAGATAATTCCTCCTGCGCAACAAAACATCATTTTTTCCGGAAAAACATTTTTTATCCTTCACTGGCTATTAATCCTCAAATCCCTCCTTGAGGATTTTTAATTTAAAGAACTAAAAAGAAATTCAGCCAGCAAAAGATGGTTGTCCTCTCTATCAAAGAATCAGATTATTTGAGGACATTATTATTTTATCAATTAAAACTTATACCTGTCAACCCTGATTTATCCACAACTTATTCACAATTAGTTATCAATAACTGAATCAATAATTTTTTCCAAGGCGCTCTGAGAATTGCTTATGATAAAATAATCTTCTGCTTGAGCATAGGCGTAATAATCAGGTATGCCAGCCTCTGAAGAAGAAAGAGGCTTTAGAATAGCTATTTCAATCTGGCGATAAATCTTAGACGAAAAATCATAATCTGCTTTCAACTCTGTTTTTATTCTATCTAAAACTCGCTCTGTTTCAGACAAAGAAACTTTTATTTCAAAAAGTAAAAGAAAAGGAAATGGCGTTTCCGAATTTTCCGGCAACAATATAAAAGCCGCTTGCTTTTTGAAAAGCGGCTGAACATCTTCTTTAAAACTAAGTCCAGCCCGATTTAAATAATCATTTATTTTCTCAACAGCTCTTTGTCCGTAAAAATTCTTTTCTTTCAAAAACCACTCAAAAGGCGATGTTTGGTTGTAAAGCGCCTCGTGATCAACCAAGCTAAAAACAACCGCTTCTTCTGGGATTAAATCGAAAAACAAAGTTGTGCAAGAAACAGAAAAAAGCCAAAATATTAACATTCCAACTATTATCAGCGCTAAAAAAGCGCACAAAAACAGCCCTGCAGTACTGCGGGGCTGTTTTAAATCTATTTTTGGCGCGTTCCGCAAATCCACTTTTAAATCATCTGAAATCTGCTCGGCCAAAGCATTACCTTTTTTAACTTTAATGGGAATTTTAGACATAAAACTTAATCTATTGGAATAATTTCTTCATCTGCCTCTTCTGCTTCGTCTGCTTCGTCTATACCTAATAACGCGTCAATTGCCGAATACATACTTTCCCGAGAAGTGATAATGACTAATTTATCATCAATAATAGCGTAATCAATGCTTAAATCAGGAGCAGGGAAGTTAATATAGCGGATAGCTGTGTCTTTATAAACATTATCCTGAAACTCTTCAGTAAAAGCAGACGGAACCACATCTTGAAAAAGAATAGGCTTAAGATCTGTTATTATGCTTTCCTCCCATGTTTTGAGATCTTGAATTAAAGTAAGACTCTCTCCCATATCTATAACAATTCCCAGCCGATTACCCTCTGGCTGGCTATAGAAAAACAAAGTGTAATTTCCGGCGTCAATTTCTTTCTCTGCTGCGACCCGAAGAATACTAACAGGTATGTTTATACCCAACCCCAAAACAAAAGTATTCAAATCCATATATTCTTTTTCTGTTTCACTGACTAATTTTATTAAAATCCTTTTCAAGGTATTGACTGCCTGTTCTTTGGATGCGACTATTTTCAAGCTGTCCAAAAGCAAATTCTCTTGGCCCATGGCCAGTTCAATGATTTCTGTTTCATCTACTATGATAAGCGACTCTGGAACAATTGGTTCAATTGGCTCAATAGGTTGACAATCCTCATTTGCCTGACATTCATCTCCGCCTTCTCCTTCAACGCTGACACATTGAAAATCCTGACATTCATTATGAGTAATGATTAGCGGAATTGTCCGAATATAGTTCCACCAATAAAAAAATCCTCCAATACCGCCAATTACTAAAATAACAGCCAACCCAACAATAACTAATTTTGAAGGGCCTTTGCCTTCTGCTCTTCTAAGCGCTTTAAGCCGCTCTTTTTCTTTTTTACGGACTAATTTCTCTGCTTGTTTTCGGGCTTTTTCTTCCGTCTTTTTTTGTTCTTTGGCCTGTTTTTGAACTTCTGATTTTGCTTTTTCTTCGGATTTTTTTCTGGCTTTTTCTATTTTTTCCTTTTCTTTCTTTGCCTTTTCTTCTGCTTTCTTCCGCGCTTTAATCGCCTCTTTTTTATCTTTTTCCCGCGGCTCTTTCATCTTCTTTGGTAAAGAAACAACAGGTAATTTCTCTGGCGGAATTGCCTGGGCAACTGGAATGCCTCCCTTTTTCAATGCCGCAATATCCTTCTGCATAGTCCGAATAACCGGCTCTTTAATTGGCTGTTCCGACTTTTTTTCTTCAGTTATTTTACTTGGCTCTCTAATGTCCATAAAAACTTATATTCTAAGACCTGATATTTTTCAAAGACAATTTAATCCTGCCTGATTCATCAACTTCCTTCACTCTAACTGGAATTATCTGGCCTTCTTTAAGAATATCCTCAACGCGCTCAACATGATGAGAAGCTAATTCTGAAATATGAATCAATCCATCCTTGCCAGGCAAAATTTCCACAAAAGCGCCAAAGTCAGTAATCTTAACCACTTTCCCTTGAAAAATCTCTCCTATTTTCACTTCTCTGGTCAAATTATTAATCCATTCCAGCGCTTGTTTGCCGCCATTTTCTTCATCTGAAGTAATACTGATTAAACCATTATCTTCAATATCAATCTTTGCTCCAGTCTGTTCAGTAATCTCATTAATTACCTTGCCGCCCGGACCAATGACAGTTCCGATTTTCTTTGGATCAATCTTAATGCTTAAAATACGAGGAGCAAAAGAAGACAATTCTGGCCGAGACGCCTTAATTGCTTTTGTCATTTCCTGTATTATATGCAAACGAGCCTCTCTTGCCTGCTCAAAAACCTTTTTAAGAATCTCCAAAGTTACTCCTTCTATTTTAACATCCATTTGGCAAGCTGTCACCCCTGTTTTTGTTCCAGCAATTTTACAATCTATATCGCCATGATGATCTTCTGGCCCCTGAATATCAGTAAGTATTTTGTATTTTCCAGATTCGTCCATCATTAAACCCATTGCTATTCCGCTGACATGCGTTTTAATAGGAATCCCAGCATCCATCAAAGCCAAACTGGAACCGCTCACAGAAGCCATTGACGAAGAGCCGTTGGAGGAAAGTATTTCTGAAACAAGCCGGATAGTATAAGGAAATTTTTCTTTATCAGGCATCAAACATAAAATCGCTTTTTCAGCCAAAGCGCCATGGCCTATATCCCGGCGTCCAGGACCGCGTATAGGACCGGTCTCGCCAGTACAAAAAGGAGGAAAATTATAATGGTGCATAAAACGCTTCTTGCCTTCAATTTCCATATTGTCAATCATTTGCTCGTCGCCAGGCGCTCCTAAAGTAACTACTGAAAGCGCTTGCGTAGCTCCGCGCTGAAACAAGCCGGAACCATGCGTCCGCGCTAAAAATCCGGTCTGGCATTGAATCGGCCGAACTTCGTCTATTTTTCTGCCGTCAGGCCTTTTTTCCTTGCCAGCCGGCGCTTCTAAAATGTTTTTATGAACAATGCGATCAATCTCCTCTTCAAAAATATCCTTTATTTGAACCCGTTTCTCATCTGAATCCTCGTCTAAAGCCAAAAGCAACTCTCTTTGTAATTCACCTAATCCCTCCAGCCGTTCCATTTTGCCTGGCTGGTAAACAGCTTTTTCTAATTTATCACCCAACCAATCCTTAATCTGTTTGATTAGTTCTGAATCCGGCTCTTGAATCTCTAAATCAGCTTTTTTTAACCCAACTTCATTAATAATGTCATTCTGAAATTGAATAATTTTTTTAAGATGCGGCTGAACAAATTCTATGGATGATAAAAATACTTGTTCCGGCGCCTGAACAGCTTCGCCGTCCAACATATTTATTTTATCATCTTTGCCAGCCGCCACTAAATCAATATCGCTTTTTTGCCTGATTTGATAAGTAGGATTCAAAACCCATTCCTGTTCAGCCCCTGATTGTCCAACAGATGTTCGGCCAACTCTTAATCCGGCTACAGGACCATTCCATGGAATATCTGAAATGCCTAAAGCCAAAGAAGCCGCAAGCAAACCTGGAACATCCGGATCATTTTCTTTATCAAAAGAAAGAACAGTCAGAACAACCTGAATATCATTCCGGATTTTTTGGTTAAAACAGGGCCTGATTGCCCGATCAATCATCCGAGCGGTTAAAATCGCCTCGTCTGAATTGCGGCCTTCTCTTTTAAGAAAACGGCTGCTATTGATTTTGCCGGCCGCATAAAGCTTTTCTTCATAATTAACGCCTAAAGGCAGATAATTAACTTCTTTGACATATTTGCTCATTACGCAAGTAGCCAAAACCGTTGTCTGGCCGTAAGTAAGCAAAACCGATCCGTTTGCCTGACCAGCTAATTTGCCAATTTCAACTTTTAGCTCCCGTCCAGCTAAATCCATCTTAAATTGTTTGGAATCCATATATTTTCAGTTTCAGAACTGATATAGTTTTTAGTTTTCGTACAGGTTTTTATCTATTTAACAATTAAATAAACAAAAACCTAAACGAAATAATCTAAAACAACACCAGCAATAAAACTTTCTAATTATTATTTTTTAAACAAATATTTACTCTTATTCTCGCCCAAATCAATAAAATCATCAGCTGTCTCTTTTAATTTGGCTGAAGCGCTTTCGCCAAAAGCAATGATTTCTATCTGCCGTCCATAGCCCTTAAGGTATTCAACCAAGGGCAGAAAATCTCCATCGCCAGTAACCAAAACCAGCGCGTCCAATTGAGGAGACAGCTTAATCGCGTCAACAGCTATGCCCACATCCCAGTCAGCTTTTTTCATTCCGCCATAAAATATCTGAAGGTCTTTAACTTTTGTCTCAATGCCCATACCTATCAAGGCCTTAAAAAAGGTCTTCTCTTCGCCAGTTTCAGTGCGGATAACATAAGCAACCGCCCGAATTAATTTTCGGCCTGCAACAGCTGTTTTTAATATCTCCTTAAAATTAACCCGCGCTTTATAAATATTCTTGGCTGAATGATACATATTCTGCGCGTCTATTAAAACAGCCACCCGCTGATCTTTATGTTTGATAATGCTCATTATCGTTTCAACCCCAATTTCTTAATAACCTTATTATATGTTTTCTCGTCTGTTTTTTTTAGATAATCCAAGAGCTTTCTTCTTTTAGCAACCATTTTCAAAAGCCCCCGGCGAGAATGATTATCCTTGGGATGTTTCTTAAGATGCTTAGTCAGCTCTTCAATCTGCTTGGTCAAAATAGCAATCTGAACCCCTGAAGAGCCGGTATCTGTTTTATGCTTTTTATACTCTGTAATTATTTTAGATTTTTTAGTTGGTTTAAGCATCAGCTCTATTGTATCAAACAAATAAAAAAAGGGCAAATTTTGCCTGTGGAGTAGCAAAAGAAAAAGCCGGTGACTGTGAGATTCTTTAAGAATCCGCAGCCACCGGCTTAGTATTAAGAATTATTTACTGGCAAACGAAGGAAGACCTTATACACGACTTCATAATTGGCCACACCGATTACAGCGCCGATAGCGCCTCCAAAAAGGCACAGCAGGGCTTTTTCATGGATGGACATTGACGGAGACGCGAGATATACATAAGCGATTGTTCCGCCTATGGTTCCGTCAATGGCGCAGAGCAGGCGCTTGTTGGAATGAATCAGGATGAAAGAGGTTTTTGCAAACCGACAGAGAAAGCAGAGCGCTCGCCAGATTCCTATGACAGTGTATTTCCACATATACCAGACAAAAAACAAACCAATCCTGAAAATCCCCTTGGATGTCCATCGCAGAAAATCGCCATAGGTTAGGGGTTGCCATACTGCTTCTGTTTTCCTACTTCGGCAGCGTTCGCTAAAGCGTTCACTAAACAAAAGAACTACATATCCTATATCATCCTCGCCAAACAATATGATAGCATCAACGATAAATACAAAAAGAAAAACACAAAGCAGAGTGGCGGAAAAACAGCTAATCAGATCAATCTTTGGAAACTGACAATAAAAAAACGAGAAAATCAGCAGAAATATTAGTATTGCCGGATGCCAGAACGGATGCGGTTTCAAAAAACATTCTCGGAATAGTTTTTTTGTCCTTTTCCATGCATCTCCACTGCCTCCTTGAGCGCTCTGCCACGCTTTTGGAATCGCCTGCAAGACCTCGCGGAACTCGTAAGCAAGATATCCGCTGGCAAAACCGGCTATCATTCCTAACCACCAGAACATAGGATTTACTGCCACGGCAATTGCCGCACAGACAAACCCGCCAATAAAACACGCCATTGCAATCTTTTTCGTTTCCATCGCTTCCTCCTTATTCTTTGAAGTTAAAGTACTGTTTTAATAATAAGAGATTAGAATAAATTATTAGGAAAGTCAAGCTAATTACAACAAAAAGTCCCTAAAGATTTTTCTTTAGGGACTGATTATTTTACAGCTGAATCATCAGGCGCTTTTTACAAGATTAACCGCGTCCTGCACGGTCTTGATTCTACATATCTCTTCATGTGAAATATCAATGTCAAACCTATCTTCCAAAAGCATTGACAATTCAATCATATCCAATGAGTCAGCGCCTAAATCCTTAACCCAGTCAGCTTTTGGAATTACCTGTTCCGGTTTTATCTTTGCAAACAACTCATCAACTAACTTATTTCTAATCTTTGCTATAATTTTCTCGTCATCAGTCATATCGCACCCTCCCTTTTTTAAAAAAAGTTAAAGAGCTGTTTTTTCTCTGGTGCGCCGTGAGGGATTCGAACCCCCGACAAATTGATTAAGAGTCAACTGCTCTACCAACTGAGCTAACGGCGCCTGGCGCGCCCGAAAGGAGTCGAACCTCCAACCTTCTCGTCCGAAGCGAGACGCTCTATCCATTGAGCTACGGGCGCTTGCCTTAATAATAATTTATAACAAAAACACAACTTCGTCAATTGCCAAGAAGGAATTTTAGAGTTATGATTGTACTATGAAACTGCCTAAAGAAATAAAATCTGTTCTGAATAAACTGGAAAAAGCCGGTTTTGAATCATACGCGGTCGGCGGCTGTGTTCGCGACCTCTTATTAGATAAAAAACCGAATGACTGGGACATTACTACCAAGGCCCAGCCAGAACAAATCCAAAAAATATTCTTGGACAGCTTCTATAAAAATAAATTCGGCACTGTTACAGTCAAGACAAAAAGTAAAGAGCCGACGCTTAAAGAAATTGAAATTACTACTTTTCGCACAGAGCAAAAATACACTGATAAACGACATCCAGACAAGATTCAATTCGCTGATACTTTAGAAAAAGATTTATCCCGCCGCGACTTTACTATTAATGCCCTGGCTCTAAACAGTAAAGAAAAAATTATTGATCTGTTTGACGGACAAAATGACTTAAAAAAGAAAATAATCAGAGCTGTTGGCAAGCCAGACGACCGTTTTAACGAAGACGCTCTACGAATGCTTAGAGCTGTCCGTTTGGCTATGGAATTAAATTTTAAGATTGAACCAAAAACATTTAAGGCAATTAAAAAAAACTCTGTTTGGCTTCAGGCAATTGCCAAAGAACGAATCCGCGACGAGCTGATTAAAATGATTCTGTCTGATGAATCAGACAAGGCCATTGAACAATTAAGAGAAAGTGGATTATTAAAATACATTATTCCTGAACTGGAAAAAGGCGTTGGCATTAGCCAAAACCGCCATCATATCTACACAATTTACCAGCACTCTGTTCTCTCTTTGAAATTCGCTGCTAAAAGAAAATACAATTTGGAAGTCCGGCTGGCCGCCCTGTTTCACGACATTGCCAAGCCCCAGACCAAAAGAGGCGAAGGCCCAACAGCGACTTTCTATAATCACGATTATGTAGGCGCCAAATTCGCTGCCAGCATTCTGCAACGGCTGAAATTTCCTAAAAAAAACATTGAAAAAGTTGTAACTTTAGTCCGCAATCATATGTTTGTCTACGGAGTGGACGAAGTTACAGAAACAGGAGTCAGACGCCTGCTCCGGAGAGTTGGCCCGGAAAATATTAAGGACTTGATTGATTTAAGAGTTGCTGATAGATTAGGAAGCGGCTGTCCTAAAGCGATTCCTTATAAACTGCGGCATTTGAAATATATTATTGAAAAAGTTTCCAAAGACCCGATCTCCGTTAAAATGCTTAAAATCAACGGTGATGATTTGATGGAGATTTTGAAAATCAAACCATGTCCAAAGCTTGGCTTGATTCTTCAAGGTCTTTTATCAAGCTTTAGAGAAGACCCAAAACTTAATACCAAACAAAAACTCGCCAAAAGAGCTAAAGAATTAAACAAACTCTCTGACGCAGAACTGCAATCCAAGATCAAAAAAGTCAAAGAAAAGAAAGAAGAAGTTGATTTGAAAATGAAAGGAAAGTATTGGGTGAAATAACACAAAAAAGGGTGTCATTTTAAGGTCAGACCTTTTTGATACACCCTTTTAACGGGACGTGGCCTAGTGGCTAAGGCGCTGGCTTCGGGAGTCAGAGATCGCTGGTTCGAATCCAGTCGTCCCGACAAGATGAAATATCTTACAATAAAAAAACTTCGTTTTCTATTCTGAATTTACAAGTTTATAAAGAAAGAGTCCCTCGCTGCTTTCGCCAATGAATTCAAAGTTGGGACAATTAAATTCCGGAGCGTAAACAAAATCAATACTCCCGGATTTCGCAATTTTATATTTCTTACTGCAGTCTGAATCCATAAATCTGTAAAATAAGTTCGGATTAATGCTTATGGTTCCCTCTTTGGTGCTAAGAGGAAAGTTGTTTGTCGCAACGCCTATTACCGTCCCCTTCCAGGGGAAGCTTAAAAATGTTTGGTTGTTTATATCCTCAAACAATTTAAGGTCATCAGGATGCAGATATCGATTTGCCGGAGCGGCAGGAATAAAAGATTGACCGATTTCAGGATTATACGCCTTCAAATTCTGCCAATTATCCCTTTTCGTATAGCCGGGCAAAAAAACTAAAAAGCATATTAATATAGCTATCTGGATATAATTTAAGGCATTATTTTTCTCAAAGAAATTCAATTTTTTTAGGACATTAATAAGATGATTTAAACCGAATCCGGCTGTAATTATTATGAGAATCGAAGTAAAAACAACTACCCGCGGATACTCGATAATAACCCTGAGCGTTGTGAAAGAATAGAGTGCCCAATAGATTAATCCAAGGAATAAAGCGCTAGCCAGCCAGATTTTCCTTTTTATAACCACCAACAGACCAAAAGCGAATAAGAAAAGGACGGATATCGGAATAATGTTAAATATTGAAAACTGCGGGTTAAAGTCGCCGGTGAACGTCGGATAAACTATTTTCGAGAATATGTAAGGGAAAAAGTTATTTATCGGCTTTTGAGTCAAAAAACAGGCAGAGGCAAGAATAATTCCAACCAAGGCTAAAAGTATAAAATAAAACAAAGTATTTTTTATTTTCACTTTGCCAGACAGCTCTTTTGCAGAAATAAAAAACAAAATTATCGCCAGGGTGTAAAAAATAAACAGGGGCGGATAGAAAAGAAGAACAACTGGCGAAATAAGCAAAGCCGCCTTTTTTTTATTAGAAGCCATAAACAAGAAACCGAGTAATGCCGAAATAATCCCAATAGTCAGCGGAATAAGCGTCCATAATCCGGGAAGATTCGCTCCATTGGTTATATACAAAGCAAACAAGCTTGTAATAGCCGCTGGGAGCTTTGCTATATTGCTCTGCCTTAAAAAAAGATAAATAAGCAGACAAATGAGCAGGCCGGAAAAAACTGTCAGAATGGTATATTCCGTCAACGGATTCAAACTTAATAAAAGAACCAACTCGGCAAGAAAAGAATGAAAGGCGAATTCTAAATTAATAAAAGCGGAGCCGGTGCGGCTTAATGGATTTTTAAAGGGCAAGGATTGAGATTCTATAGAATCTTTTATCAAGGCCACAGTATACCACTCATCGGAAAAATAAGGATAGGGATAGCGCGCATTTTCTGCTTCTTGGTATTGGGGAGTGGTAATAACAGAATATTTCCCGGAATAATTAAAGTGAACAGAGAAAAGATAACTAAAAGCGATGATTAAAACCAAAATTAATACCCAATCTATTTTTGCTGCAACCTGTTTTAATCCCAAAAAAAATTTATCCCGTATGTTTCTATAAGCCGATGTATCCTTCAAAAAAGCATGAGATTTACTAAAATTCATTTTAATCAGAACAGCCAAAAAAATAATTGTATGAATGGTTATTACAACTGAATAGGTAAATATATGCAGTGCTTGCGTTATCAGCGCCACCAACAAATGAAAGGCGAGTAAAAAGGAAAGGATATAAGCAAAAGACAATTTTTTATCTTTGCCTTTATAAAAAATTAATAAAAATGGCGATAATAATAAAATAAGTCCGATTATCGTTTGCATCATATTTGCATTTGTTCTTTAATGGTATAATATCATATTATACCATTTCTTAATAAGCACAATGAAAGCAAAAATATTTATAAATAAAATAAAAGGAATTCTGGGATTAAGTCTGCAGTTGGCAAAGGCTGATTTTAAACAAAGGAACGAAGGAAGCTTTTTGGGAATTCTATGGTATCTTTTAGAACCCTTGTTTATGTTGTTTATGTTTTTAATGGTAAGAAATGTTGTCGGGCAGGGGATTCCGAATTACCCTCTTTATTTGTTTCTGGGCCTAATCATGTTTAACTTCTTCAGGAAAACGACCAGCGATTCCATTAAAGTAATCACTGATAATTCCGGATTTATAAAATCAATAAAACTAAACCACGAAGCATTTGTTGTTTCAGCGCTTTTGAAATCTGTCTTTTCGCATTTCTTTGAAATAATTATCCTTCTGTTTCTGCTTGTTTATTCCGGAATCTCTATTCTGAACATTGTTTTTTATCCTTTGGTATTCTTCTTTTTCTGTTTCTTTGTTTTGGGAATTTCTTTTTTTGCGGCGACTCTGGGAGTTTATCTGAAGGATTTTGCCAATCTTTGGAGAGTTTTCACCAGACTGTTATGGCTGGCCACTCCGATCTTCTACGCCTCTAAATTAATCTCAAAATTAAATCTGCCTTTTGACTTTAATTCTCTTAACCCGCTCTATTATTTCATAACCATAGCCAGAGAATGCATTGCTTACAACAAAGTTTCTCAATTATCTTTAATAATCGGGGCTGTTATTTTTAGTTTGTCTTTCTTTGTTTTGGGATTTATTGTCTTCGAAAAGTTTAAAAATAAGTTCAGTGAAATGATATGATGAAAGAAAAAAGAATAATTGTAGAAAACTTATCAAAGAAATTCAGAATCGGCGCCAAGAAAAATAGAAATGCTTTGGCGCAATTAGTGTCTTTTTTTTCGAAAAATACTGAAAAAGATTTTTGGGCTTTAAAAAATATCTCGTTCAGCGTCAAGAACGGAGAAAATATCGGAATTATCGGAAAAAATGGTTCAGGGAAAACTACTCTGCTGCGAACAATCGCCGGGATATATGAACCGGATAAAGCAGGAATAAAAGTAAAGGGCAACCTTGTTTACCTGTCTAATTTGTCTAATGGTTTAAAGCCGAAATTAACAGTAAGGGATAATATTTTTTTACTGGGCTCTATTACAGGTCTGGGACAAAAAGACATAAAGAAAAAATTCAATGAAATAGTTGATTTTGCCGGGCTGGAAAATTTTGTTTATTCAAAAATTCATCAACTTTCTTCGGGTATGATACAGAGATTGGCCTTTTCTATTTCCATATACAGCCTGAAACATTCCAACCCGGACATTATTCTGCTTGACGAACCTTTTTCTGAAGGAAATGACGAGGAATTCAGCCGGAAAGCCCTGAATGAAATAGAAGAATTAACAAAATACGAAAGAACTGCCATTTTGGTCAGTCACAAAATAGATTTAATCAAAAATTGTTGTAATAAAGCTATTTGGCTTGATAAAGGAAAAATTGTTAAACAAGGAAAGGCAGATAAAGTCATTGAAAAGTATTTAAAATTAACTAATAAGATTATTTAAACAATGAAGAAAGAAAACAAAAAAGAAATTCTCTATATTTTTCTTCACAATACTAAATGCGCCGGAACGACCATGAAAAAGCATATTGAACAAAAGTTTGAAAAGGATGAAATCATGACTACCTATTTTCTGCAGCCTTTTTTTAATATTAAAACAAAAAGATTTGAGTATTACGACGAACAACTAGAACAACTATTCAATCCTAAAAAACCTATTTGCCGCTCTAATTCCAAAAAACCAAAAAGAAAATTAATAGAATATTTAAAATCTCTTACAATAGAAGAAAAAAAGAAAATAAAGGTTATTTACGGTCATGAGATTTTTTATGGAATTCATAAATTCTTCCCCGATAGAAAACTGAGATATGTTATATTTGTAAGAAGCCCTTTAAAAAGAACTATCTCCGGCTATAATTTTTCAATAGACCAATTAAGCTACTTTAGAGATAGCGTCAAGGCCGAAGACCTGCCTATTAAAGAAGCTATATCAAAGCAGCTTGGAAAAGCCTTGGTAAAAAAAGGTAATCTTTTATCATTCGACGAGTGGCTTAGTAGTTCTTACAATATTGCCACCTTTCCCGCCATGGCCAGTATGACCCGGTTTTTATACAAAAGAAAATTCATTAATAAAGAAAATCCCAGCAAAAAAGATATTAAAAAATGCCTTGATAAGTTTTATTTTATCGGAATAACGGAAAACTATCGGGAAGACGCCTTATTCTTATATCATCTGCTTGAAATCAATAAATTTTACAGCAGTGAAAATATTTCAACAAAACATTTTGTCTTGAAAGACGAAGATAAGGCAACTAAAAAGATGCTTTTGGAGAAAAATATATTCGACCAAGAATTATACAATTATGCCCTGGAGGTAAATAAAAAATTCAAAGAAAAAAGAAAAGATTTTAATAAAATAGTAAAATATATGAAATTTAAAAGAGCCCTTTATTCATTTAAGTTGACCAAAGACAGCATTACGGAACAGTTATACAAACTGTCAGCTGAATTAAGAAAACAATCAAAAATTTACTCATCTTTTATAGATAAAACAAAATCCTTTTTAAACAAACAAAATGCCTAAAAGACAAAAAGTGAAATTTGATTATTTAATTACAGGAACCGGTTTTGCCGACCCTCCCAAAAAATTTAAGCGCTTTAGCTTAAAACGATTTATAAAATTTACTGCTTGATATTGAACTCAATAAATTTCTTGATCCTACGTAAGATTTTAACGATTTTCCAATTTATTATCAAATCCAGATAATTTTCGATTTTTTTCATCACAGCGTTTTTCTGTTTAAGATTTTCGATTAGTTGCTCTAATTTATTGATTTTACCTCCAAGAACAAAATCATAATCAGTGAAATCTGATTTTACATAAATATTTAAAGGCAGTTTTTCATCAGAACAAACTGCGATAAAATAAAGAGGCATTTTTGTCTTTATTTTTATATTCTGAATCTTATCTCTTCCTAAAGGATCTATAATATTAGAAGAGAAAAAATTACTCTGATAAAATATTTTTACATTCCTAAAATAGAAAGAAAGTAATTCCTTAAATTCTTTTAATTCAAATTCATGAATATGATACTTATTCTTAGTAAGATAAGTTTTTTTATTTGGCGTTGAAATAACCAATAACCCTTTATTTTTTAAAACTCTCTTCGCTTCCTTAAAAAAAGGCTTAAGTCGGTTTACATGCTCAATTAATTCAAAACAAGTAATAATATCGAATTTATCTTTTTTAAAAGGTAATTTAAGGCAATCTGCTTGTAGAAACTTTAAATTGTCATATCTGTAATTTTTTCTACAATATTCAATAACCTCTAAAGAATTATCAATCCCCACGACTTTTTTCGCTCCTGAATCTAGACATATTTTAGACCCATACCCAGCGCCACAACCTAAATCTAGGACAATATTATTTATACAAAACTGTCTGGCAAAATTATACCTATTTATATGTTCATAAAAAATTTCTCCCATTGGCATATCAGGAACAGGAGTCATCCTTTCATCGCTAATTATAGATTTCTCCGCCGCTATTTGATGGCTAAGCTCATAGAAATCTTCATAGTATTTTTTTAGGCGTTCGGGGCTAATATTTTTTAAATTCAAAGTTGTTTCTCCTGCAAAAAAAGAACTTTTCGTTTTGTTTGTTAAAATACCTTCCTGCTTACATTTATCAAATAATTTTGTACCCGGGTATGGATAAAAAATAGATATTTGCGTATGATCAGGCTTTAATTCTTTTACTAGACTCATAGACTCATTAATCATTCCCGGAGTTTCGCCTGGGAAGCCTAAAATAATAAAAGCATGCGTTTTGATATTATTTTTTTCTAATAAATAGAAAATTTTAGCAATTTGTTTATTGGTAATTGGCCTACTTAATAATTTTTTGCGAAACTTTTCATTACCGCACTCTATCCCTATATGTACTTTGTAACAGCCACTTTTTTTTAAAACGCTGATAATTTCTTCTTCAGTATCCGGGCGGATATAAATACTGAAGGGGATATTAAATAACTTTTTATATTCTCGGCAAAAATCCGTGACCCAACTTTTATTAAGCGTAAATGTATCATCTTCAAAATGGAACGTGTTTACAGGGAAGTTATTATTTAAATACTCAAGTTCTTTCATAACATTCGCAATTGACCTTTTTCTTACATATGGATGACTAGCATATAATTCTTGTAAACCGTAATTACAACAATAGGCACACTCAAAGGGACACCCTCTACCAGCCATTATTGTTGCTTCAAAATTTTGAGCTTTAAGAATCTCATAATAATTAAAGGAGTCTTTGTCAGAGAAGGGCAAGGAATCAAGGTTTTCTACAAAATGAGCCATTGAGTTTTTTGTGATGTTTCCGTTTTTGTCTTTGACCCATAAACCATTAATTTGTTTAATATCTTTCCCCTTTTTTATCCTGTCTATTAGTTCTAACATTATGTATTCTCCTTCGCCACGACAAACAATATCAATACCGTTTGAAGATATTACCTCCTCAGGAGCAAATGTCGGATGGATACCACCGCATATACTAAGTATGTCCGGAAATGCATCTTTCGCCCATGATGAATATTGTTTAATCCAATGCCATTGATTTGTCACTGTAGAATAACCAATCATATCCGGGCTTACTTCTTTTACTTTATAAATAAATTCGTTTCGCGATATTTGCTCATTTAGAAATAAAAGAGAAACATCATGATCCATTTTCTTCAGACAACTTATTATTGAACCTAAACCATGCGGGTATGGTAATTCATTCATTCCTTCAATATTAGAATATATAAATAATATCTTCATTTTTTTATTTGATAAACATTTTTATAATCTCTAAATCATCAACCTTTCTTCTTAACTGCACTTTCCTTCTTAGTCTTAATGTCTCATCTAAATTTTTGAGATTCCAAACAAAACATCTTAAAGGAATAAATATATGTTTAAATCTCTGACAAAATCTGAAATCATATTTAAATAATGGAACTAATTTAAAACCAGCTAATTTCCTATTAATAAGATAGCCTATCGGGAAAAATATAAAATAATCTAAAAACACCCTTGGGAAAATCTTGATAATGCTTTTTAACTCATAATTTTTAATCATTGTACATAGTGAATTCCTTTTGCATAAGTATTTTTTTCTGAAGAGTTGATTCTTCCAAGAAGCGCCCCCTTTGTGATAAACTATTGCTTTTTTCTCAAATATTATCTTATGCCCGAAAAGATTGGCTCTCCAGCCCCAATCTAAGTCCTCATGATAAGAAAAATACCTTTCATCTAAAAGTCCGATTTTCTTTAAAGCTCTGCTTTTTAATAATGCTGCCCCAAAACAACAACTTAATACATATTTTGGGAAACTGACTTCATCAAGTCTTTTTAATTTATTTATATCATAACCTTCTCCAGTAATTGTGCTAGTTCCGCCATGACTATCAACGAGATCATGATCATAATAAGACAACATATTTGAAGCAACCGCAACTACGTTCTTTTCGGATTCTATTGCTTTAACTAGATATCGCAACCAGTTTTTATCAACTTTTACATCGTTATTTAAAGGAGCGATATATTTAACCTGATATTTTTTAATTGAATACTTTATCCCGTAATTTATTGCTTTTGCAAAACCAAGATTCTTTCTAAATGAAATTATTTTAACTTGAGGAAAATACTTTCTTACATAATCTATGCTTCCGTCTATTGAGCAATCGTCAATAAGAACAACTTTAAATTTTTTATAAACTTGGCCAAGCAAAGATGAAAGGCATTCAGGTAAATGACTTTTGCCATTAAAATTTGGGATTAAAACTGTTGTTTCTATATGCATTTATCTGATTTTTTATCTTTTTAATAAAAATCTTTGTATCAAAATCTTTTGCCTGTTTCAAACAAGCATTTTTATAACTTTTAGGATTTCTCCCGATATCTTTGATTGCCTTAATTAAGTTATCAACATTTATATTGTTGATTAGTTTCCCCGTAACACCATCAATAACCGTTTCTTTATAACCTCCTTCATTTGAAGCGATCACTGGTTTACCCGAGGCCATGGCTTCAACCGGTGTCATGCCAAAATCTTCATCGCAGGCAGTGCTTATCAATCCTTTACAATGGGCATATAATTTTCGCAACTCATTATTACTCACCCAACTTCTTATTTCAACATTAGAAGGCTTAATTGACTGTATGTATTTAGCATATTGCTGAAAATGACGCGACTGCTCATAAGAACCAACAACAATCAATCGCTCACTGGGCATATTTGCAAAAGCTTTCATTTGAAGATCAACCCTTTTATGCATAAATAATCTATTAACAGAAAGCCAATAATTCTGGTGGTCTTTATAATAAAATTTAGAGGTATCTATCGGAGGATTTATAATTTGCGCCTCTTTGTTAAGGAATTTTTTAATCCGCTGTTTCGTATTTTCTGAATTACAGACAATACACGTTACATGCTCAATATATTTTCGATTTAAATATCTATTATACCAAACCCACATATCAAAAACAGTCCGAAAATACCATGGAACAATATGTTGTCTTATAAACTGACAGGAGTCCCAAATTTCTCGTATCGGTGAATGAACATACCATAAATTCGGCTTATTATTAACCGCGCCTGACATTGCCCAGTCTCCGTCAATAATATAGAAATCATATTTGTTTTTTAGATTGAGCTTTCTGAATTTTCTTAATGCCGCCTGTTGTCTGAAGGGAGCATTGATGTGTATCTTGCCGATTGATTTTAATTTAATATCTGAAAATCCCATTTTGGCTATTTTTTCCTCATCTATGTTAGTTGAATAAAAATCTGCCTTTAATTCACGCGCTAGTGTAAGGCCCACCATCTCCGCTCCACCGATATTGTCCATAAAATTGTGAAAGACGGCTATTTTCATTTTTCTTTAATTCCAAGAATACTCAGCATAAACGAGGAAAAAATAGTTTGTATGCCAATGACAAGCAATGTAAGAGCCACCACAGAGTTCTTGATTTCCTGCAAAGCCCCGAAACCGCTGCTTAGCCATTTAAAAAATATTGCCGCATAGATTATTACGCCGAGCAGGCTGATAATAATTCCGATTATGCTTGCTTTTTCTATCGTTAGATACTTATGCAGAGAATTCATTCTGGGACTCTCCTCGCCTAAGTGGGTTATAGCATAGGTTTTTGCAAACAGAGAAAAAATAATTATTTGATAGCCGACTATTATTAACAACGATGAGAAAAATATCGGATGGAAGAAAAACTTTATTCCCAAAATGACAGGGCTTCCAAAATATAGCCAGAGCATTGAAATTAGTCCCAGCAGGAACAATACAGCCCCAGGGAGAAAGAATAAATAAAGGGGACTGTAGAGCAGCATAAATCTCAGATGCCTCCAGCCATCGGCAAATGATTTCAATTTTGAACTGCCTTTTCTTTGATAGTAATTTATCGGCAGTTCCTTGATTCTCAGCCCGTTTTTAATAACTTTAACAATCATTTCAGAGGCGAATTCCATGCCGGTTGTTTGTAAATTAAGTTTATCCAGGGCTTCTCTTGTCAAAGCCCTCATGCCGCAATGAGCATCGTGTATCTTTGCCTTAAAGAATACTCTTAATATGAAAGAAAGCGCGGGATTCCCCACATGCCTGCGCAACCAGGGCATTGCTTCTTTCTCGACTTTCCCTTTAAACCTGTTTCCGATTACAAAATCATATCCTTGATAAAGATAATTTAAAAATCTTGGTATTTCCTTAAAATCATAAGTCCTGTCCGGGTCAGCCATAAAAAGATATTTTCCTTTTGCTGCTTTAAACCCCTCCAGATAAGCCTTGCCATAACCTTCTTTATCGTGCTTTATTAGAACTGCGCCAAGCTCCTTGGCGATTATCGGCGACCTGTCAATTGAAGAATCAGAAACTATTATTTCTCCTCTAAGACTATATTCTTTAAAAACCTCTTTTATTTCCAAAATACACCCGCCAAGAGCCTTCTCTTCATTCTGGCAAGGAAGAATTACGCTTACTTCAATATTTTTCTTAACTGCCTTCATATTTTACTTTTACAATACGGCTTTTCAACTTATTTGGCAATAAGCCGGCTGTGTGATAATATTTAAATGGTCGGGCCTGTGGCTCAGCTGGTAAAGCGCCACATTCGCATTGTGGAGATCGCCGGTTCGAATCCGGCCAGGTCCACTATGACTAATCAAATAAAACCAAATACGGCTAGCGGACATTCTCAAAAAACCGGTCAAATCAGCTGGGAAGATTTAATTTTTCTGCCCGCTCAATTAGCTAAAAGACCGGTTGACTATTTCAAGGAAAAAATCAACTCATCAACCATTATCGGCAAAAGAAGTAAGAAACCGATTAAAATAGGCATTCCTCTGGTTAATGCGGCGATGAGTTTTGGGGCGCTCTCAAAGAACGCCAAAATTGCCTTGGCTCAGGCCAGTCGCTTGGCCAACACCATCGCCAATACCGGCGAAGGCGGAATGCTGCCTGAAGAAAGAAAATCAGCTAAATTTTTGATTGCCCAGTATTCAACCGGCAGATTCGGCGTTGATGAAAAATATCTCCAATCAGCCGATGCGATTGAAATCAAAATCGGCCAAGGGGCAAAACCAGGTCAAGGCGGCCTATTGCCGGCTGAAAAAGTTACTGCGCAAATTGCCAAAATCAGAAAGGTGAAAATGAGCCAGAATTTGCATTCGCCAGCCGCTCATCCTGATATTTTTTCAATTAACGACCTGAAGAAAAAAATCAACTGGCTGAGAAAATTAACCGGCAACAAGCCGATTATTCTGAAATTAGGCGCCGGAGATGTAGAAGAAGATATTAAACTGGCTGTCCAAGCCAACCCGGATATTATCGCTATTGACGGCCTGGAAGGTGGAACCGGCGCCGCTCCAAAAGTAATGCTTGACCAAGTCGGTTTGCCGACAATGGCTGCTTTAGTCAGAGCCAGAAAAGTTTTAGATAAATTAAAAGCGCCGCAGGAACTTTGGATTGGCGGAGGAATCAGAAACGGCGCTGACGCGGCTAAAGCGCTGGCTTTGGGAGCTGATATTGTTTTTCTGGGTTTTTCTCTAATAGAAGCAATGGGCTGTATTAAGTGCCGCCAATGCTATTTAGGCAAATGCCCGCTGGGCATTGCCACTCAAGAGCCTAAATTGGTTGCTAAATTAGACGTTAAAAAAACCGCTCAAAAAATAGCCGGCTTCCTGCTCGCTGAAACTGAAAATATTAAAATGATTGCCGGAGCAACCGGCAAAAACGATGTTTACAAGCTTAATAAAAACGATTTGCGGGCAATGAGTCCATTTATCAGCCAGATTAGCGGAGTTAAAATAATTTAAGAAAATGTATCAATTAATCATCATCGGAGCCGGACCGGCCGGCTTAACAGCAGGCATTTACGCAAAGCGCTATGGAATAAAATTTCTAATCTTTGGCCAACCATTAAAAAGCGCTGCTAACGAAGCCCATCTGGTTAAAAACTATCCAGGCATTAAATCGGTTCCAGGTCCGCAGCTAATAAAGAAATTCCAAAAACATCTGAATGTTAAAATCAAAGAAGAAAGAATAGAAAGAATAGAAAAAAAGAAACATAACGCTGTTTTTGAAATCTTCACAAACAAGAACAAATACCAAACCGAATCTCTAATCCTCGCCTTAGGCGCTAAAACAAAAAAACTAAACATCAAAAACGAAAAAAAGTTTTTAAACAAAGGAACATCTTATTATATCCCTGACGATATTAACCTAAAAAACAAAACTATAGCAGTAATCGGAGGAGGCGACAGCGCTTTAACCACAGCCATCAAAGCATCGAAACAAACCAAAAAAGTTTATCTAATCCATAGGCGAAACAAATTTCGCGGAGCTCCCAGTTTGGTCAAAAAAGCGAAAAACAAACCAAACATAGAAATTATTTATTCTGCTAATGTAACTGAAGCAAGAGGTAAAAAACGTTTAGAAAAAATCATCTTAGACAACAAAAACGAACTTGAAATAAATCAGTTATTTATAGAAATAGGCGGCGTTCCAAATGTCTATTTATGCCAAGAATTGAAAATAAAAACAGAAAATAATTTTATTGCTGTTGATAAAAATCAAGCTGCTAATGTCCCAGGCGTATTCGCAGCCGGGGACTTGACCAACAACCCGCTCAAACAAATCATCACTGCCTCGGCTGAAGGAGCTATTGCCGCTTTCAGCGCTTATAAATACTTGAGAAATGTAAAATAAAAGGCGGGAATCTTTGTGAAAATCAAAAAACCTCCATTGCTGGAGGATTTTTTGGTAAAAAATAAATCTTTAAGCCATTGAATAAAACTATTCAATTATGGTTTGGTCTGTAGCTTCTGTAGCTTCTTCTTCAACGACAGGAATAAGCGACTCTTCAGGTTCTTCAACCAGAGGCTCTTCAACTGGTTCAACTGGTTCTTCT
>Ga0209976_10000420_pt1 | contig 28984 bp, 22 predicted proteins | sample SumtaG_FD_182806 | JGI IMG/M metagenome (GOLD analysis project Ga0209976, IMG submission 182806) | Deep subsurface microbial communities from Indian Ocean to uncover new lineages of life (NeLLi) - Sumatra_00157 metaG (SPAdes) (version 2) | ecosystem: Environmental > Aquatic > Marine > Oceanic >...
AACCGGCGAAAAACAACCCGCACCCGCCCCCGCACCCGAGCCCCAACTCGACCCCGGAACAGGGGCAGTGAAGGAATCGCCGGAGCTTCCTCCCCTCAATGACGACGATCTGACGGTACGGTTCGAGATCGCTCCTGACAGCCTTGTGCCCGCAGCCCGGGCTTATCTTGCTGTAAAAAAACTGGGATCCATTGGTCAGGTCCATCAGACGGATCCGCCCTTAGAGGAGATAAAGGCGGGAAACTACTCGGGCCATGTTACTGCCTGGATCGGCGGTGCTGAAAGGGACCTGATCTTAAAGACTCTCCAATCCCTGGCTGAAATGGGGGAAATATCTGTTTCAGAGCCTGACGGTGAAACAGCGCAACCCGAAGAAAGTGCCGGTGGTGTTCTCAAACATCCGGATCAGACTGCGGCGCAGCCCAAAAAAGATCCAGGGGTTTCAGCAAGCGGCGCAAAAACGGTACGTATCAGTACGGCCCTCTTAGACACATTTATCAACCTGGTGGGGGAACTCATAGTCACCAAGAGTCGTCTTAACGATCTCCTCGCGGACAGCGGGTCCAGAGATGTGGACCAGGTTCTCACGAGGGTGGATCATCTCGTCAGCGGTCTCCATAGTGAAGTCATGAAGGTCCGAATGATGCCCCTCGAGACGGTCACTCAGCGCCTGCCGAGAGTGGTCCGGGACTTGGCCCGCAAGCGCAAGAAAAAAGTTTCTCTGGAAGTGGTCGGGGCCGATATTGAACTGGATCGCGCTGTTCTGGAGGAGCTTGGGGATCCACTTATCCACCTGCTGAGAAACGCTGTGGACCATGGCCTGGAAAACGCTGAAGGTAGAGCGAATTCCGGTAAGGATGAGACCGGACGCATTGTCCTCAGGGCCTTCCGGGAAAGGGACATGGTCTACGTTGAGATCATTGACGACGGCAAGGGCATGGACCTTGAGGCGATCAAAACTAAAGCAGTGGAGAAAGGAGTGATCTCCCGCGATCAGGCAAAGGTCATAAGCGACGAGGAAACCGTTATGCTCGTGTGCCGGCCGGGCTTTTCCACGGCTACTGAAGTTACGGATGTATCCGGACGAGGTGTCGGAATGGATGTGGTCCAATCCACGGTGAATGGACTCGGCGGATCCCTTTCCATTGAGAGCCACACCGGCGAGGGGACGACCTTTACCCTCAGGCTGCCTCTGACAGTAGCTATCGTAAAGATGCTCCTCATCTCTCTTGTCGATCATACATTTGCAGTTCCCATCACGAGGGTGGCCCGGACTATTCGAGTCACCAGTGAGGAATTCAACGAGAGTCAGGGCCGCCGGTTCCTGAATCTCGATGAGGAGTTGGTCGCCGTATTCGATCTGGGAGAACTCCTCAAAATTGAACGGCACACCAATGGTCGATCCTTGTTCAATGTGGTCCTGGTGGAGGCTACCAACAGAACGGTAGGTCTGATTGTCGATAGCGTTATCGGTCAGGTGGATATTGTTGTAAAACCTCTTTGCTACCCCATCCAGTATCTCAAAAGGTATTCAGGCATGACGGTCCTGGGAGACGGCAGAATCGTGCCGATCCTCGATCTGGGCAACCTGTTCTAGGCCGATGGGAAAGACCCCCCTGTTATCCAGGGAACAGGTCGCAGCTGTCAGAGAGGTCACGACGATCGCCGCTGATCAGGCCCGCAATGCTCTTTCCCGCCTGCTAAAAGTCCCGGTCCGCATCAGTGCTCCCGAGGTTGCGAATATCAAGCTCAGCGAGTTCCCGGCCCTGTTCGGGGGGTTGAATACCCCGGCTATCGGTGTTCTTGTCCCCTTTCAGGGAGACATGGAGGGGAATGCCCTCCTCCTTTTTCCCGAGGAAGGGATCAGGGAACTTGAGGGAATGCTGCTCGGATCATCAGGGCGGACAGAGGACGATCTTCGCTTGTCGGCATTTGCAGAAATAGGTAATATTCTTTCCGGAACGCTGCTGACAGTTCTCTCGAGATTATCTGAAAAGATCGTTGTCAGCCTTCCGCCGATCCTCGTACAGGACATGGCCGGCGCCATTTTAGATGCGATGCTGTCGGAGGTTGGAGCGTGGTCCGATGAGGTGACGACCCTGGTCTTCAACCTGACCGATCCGGAGGGCGCCAACCTGGTGAGGTCTGTTCTGATCCCCGGTAGCACAGGGATCGAACTTTTTCTGGAAGCGGCGTGCAGGTTGAGAACCGGTCAATGAGTCACATTGTTGTGGGGATCGCGGATTTCAAGTTTGCAGAACCACCCCATAAGCTGGTCGCCTACGGTCTTGGTTCGTGTGTGGCCATTGCACTTTACTCCAAAGAGGCCATTGTGGGGTCCATGGCGCATATCATGTTGCCTCTTACTTACAGTGATGAGAAAAATGAAATGCTTGGAAAATTCGCCGACTCCGCAGTGGCGGTGATGGTTGACCAGATGGAGATCAGGGAGATAGAACCGTCTCAGCTTGTCGCGAAGATAGCCGGCGGAGCTGACATGTTCGCCGGTCAGTTCAAGGGAGCCGGCAGACGTATCGGCGCCAGGAATATACTTGCCGCCCGAAAAGTCCTGGACAGCTTTGGAATACGCCTCGTCGCCCAGGATGTGGGAGGTACCGCAGGACGTACAGTAGAATTTGCCATTGAAACCGGATTATTTATGGTACGGACCCTGCGGGGAGGAGTGAAGGAGCTGTGATAATCTAGGAGCCAGAATCCAGAATCCAGGAGAGGATCCCGACTGGAAGACTGAGCGACTGAGCGACTTGGCGAAGAGCCCGGATGCGGAGGCACGGTGACACGGAGAGAAAGACGTTCAGCATGGGTGCGTGGGAGCAGGGGAGCGTGGGGGAAAGAGCGGAGGGATGGAAGAACGGTATCGAGGTGTCGAAGTAACGAAGTGTCGAAGTAAAACATCCACTCTCGTCATTCCGGGCCGAGTGAAACGAGGACCCGGAATCCAGGGTGAAACGACGGTTCCTGTAAAGGCGATAAAAGCTAATTTAACACAGGGTACATCCTTCGACGCACTGTCGTTTGCTCAGGACAGGCAGTTTGGCCACTTGAAGGCTGCATCACCGTTCGACGCACTCCGTTTGCTCACGGCAAGCAGAGTTACACAGGGTAAATCTAATTCAGGAAAAAGGCACTGTTCCTGTAAAAGCGATACTTTTTCACCACGGAACGGAGGACACTGAGAAAACCTTTGAGATCTCAGATTTGAGATATGAGATAACAATCTTTCTTGGACCTTGGATCAAAGAACTTTTGAAATTTGAAATTTGAAATTAATGTTGCTTGAGATACAGGAGGCATAATGAGCAGCGCCAAGTTAATCGATGGTAACGAAATCGCCGCTAAAGTACTGGAAGAGGTGGCATTGGAATCGGAGGATTTCCTCAAAAAAGAGGGACGGGCTCCGGGTCTGGCTGTTGTCCTGGTGGGTGAGGATTCGGCAAGCTCGGTATATGTGAGGATGAAGGTCAGGGATTGCAGCAAGTGCGGTATAGAGTCGTTCTCACACTATCTTCCGACTGACACGACCACCGAGGAACTCCTCGACCTGGTAGAAACCCTCAACAAGGACCAGTATGTTGACGGTCTCCTGGTTCAATTGCCCCTGCCGGAGCATATCGATACAAGGGCGATCCTGGACCACATTGATCCTGGCAAAGACGTTGACGGTTTTAATCCGGAAAACGTCGGCAGATTGGTCCGCGGAGACGGGGAGGTCCTGGTTCCCTGTACGCCTGCAGGGGTAATGCGCATGCTGGATGAAGAGGGTGTTGATCCCAAGGGAATGAATGCGGTTATCGTGGGAAGAAGCGATATCGTCGGCAAGCCGATGGCCCTCGTGCTTCTCCACCATCATGCAACAATAACGATCTGTCATTCGCGTACGCGGGACCTTGCCCAGGTGTGCCGGACTGCGGATATTCTCGTGGCGGCTGTAGGCCGGCCCCTCATGATCAAAAAAGATTGGATCAGGGAAGGGGCGGTCGTGATCGATGTGGGTATGAACTCCATCGGTCGCGAGGAGGCTCCCCAACTCATTCTGGATGACCCGGCCAGGGTCGCGGATTTCGAAAAGAAAAATTACACCCTTGTAGGGGATGTGTCACCGGATGCGGCCGAAGTGGCGAGCTTGATAACGCCTGTGCCGGGCGGGGTCGGTCCCATGACCAGGGCTCTCCTGATGGAAAATACGGTGAAAGCAGCGAAGTGGAGAAGGGAATGAAAAGCCCAAGGCCCAAAGCCCAATGTCCAAAGAGAATCAAATGCGTATTGCTGTCATTGCTTAAAACGCGTTGCCAGGATTTTTCTTTGGCCTTTGGCCTTTGGTCTTTGGTCTGAGATCATTATGGATCGTAACCAGCTTCTCGACATATTAACGCGTATTGCTTCCGGGGAGAGGTCCCCTGACGAAGGCCTTGCAGACCTTGTGGATTTCCCTTCGGCCAGGATGGAATACGCTCACCTGGACACCCACCGCCACTTGCGGCGCGGTATCCCCGAAACCGTTTTCGGGCTCGGCAAGACACCCGACCAGATACTTGGTATCGTTGAAAGACTGTCGGGTAACGGCGATCCGGTACTGGTGACAAGGGTTTCAGATGAGGCGGCTGCACTGGTGGTGGGCCGCTGGTCTGAAGCTGACCACGATCCCCAGTCCCGGACCCTGCAGTTGGGTTCACTGCCCCCGGCAGGGGGAAGACCGATCCTTATTGTCGCGGCCGGGACTTCAGATCTCCCGGTTGCGGAAGAAGCGGCTAGAACAGCCGGTTTCCTCGGCCGAAGAGTGCTTCGCGCTTACGATGTGGGTGTGGCAGGGCTACATAGACTTGCCACATACAGCGGTGAGATGGGCGACGCTGGGGCTATCGTTGCGGTAGCCGGCATGGAAGGCGCCCTTCCGGGTGTTGTGGCAGGTCTCGTATCCGTTCCCGTCATAGGGGTTCCGACCAGTGTCGGATACGGCGCATCCCTCGGTGGCTTTACTCCGCTTCTCACCATGCTCGCATCCTGCGCCTGCGGTCTTACCGTCGTCAATATCGACAACGGTTACGGTGCCGCTGTTGCAGCGCATATGATTTTAGGCAGGGGCGACTGATGGACGCGGAGACGCGGGGACGCGGGGACACGGAGTTTTTAGAAAATCACGGTCGCTTGACACGGAGACAAGGTGACGCGGGGACACGGGGACACAGAGAAAATGCCGACAGGGCGACTGGGCGATTTGGCGAAAGTGCAAGATCTAATGCCAGCAACGCGGCTCTTGTAAAAGCGGGTTAGAGCTATTAACGCAGAGTTACACTGTTAAACCTGGAATTAGTCCAATCCAGGATAAGGTTTAAAACCGCGGCCCTCTGCGACAGCGCCTGGAAAGTGGCGCTATCTGCGGCCCTCTGCGTTACAGCTTTATTGTGAACTGGAGCCTTAACGCGGTAATACACAGTGAATGTCTTGGATCTTGGATGTTGGATCTTGGATCTATTTTGAGATTTGAAATCTGAGATCTGAGATTCTAACTTGCAAGTGCCTAGAAAAGTGAGTATCAGGTGAAGACTTCCGGTAACAGCATCCTCTACATTGACCCCTTCTCCGGCGTGTCCGGTGACATGCTTCTCGGGGCTTTCCTGTCCCTGGGAGTTCCCATGGAGGTTATCTCCAATGCAGTTGAATCTGTCATACCGGGAGAGGTGGAGCTTTCGGCCCTTCAGGTCACACGATCCGGCCTGGCCGGAGTTGCATGCGAGGTAAAGGTGGTCGGTGGGCCCCAAAGCCGGACCCTTGAGGAGATGATGAACCTTGTGGAGGGTTCAGGACTGCCGGATCCTGTCATCCAAAGCGCCCTACGAACACTGGGTTCCCTGGGCGAGGCCGAAAGGAAGGCTCACGGGCAGACCGGCGGCCCTGTTCATCTTCACGAGCTGGGCGGTCAGGATACTCTTGCCGACATCATTGGCGCCCTTGCCGCCGTGAGCTATCTCGATCCCGATCAGGTCCGTTGTGGAGCCATTAACCTGGGCCGGGGTTATATTCAGACAAGCCATGGGAAGATGCCGGTTCCCGCCCCTGCAACGGCTTATCTTGTTGAGGGTATGGCGGTTATTGTTGATGGTCCCGATGCCGAGTTGACAACACCCACCGGGGCCGCCATTTTGAGGGAACTTGTGGGAGAGTTTGGGCCCATTGGTCCCATGACCATCCACCTGTCGGGCAACGGGGCGGGCAGCATGGATTTTAAAGGCTTCCCCAACCTCCTGCGTATATTTCAAGCATCCAAAGCACCGGATGACGAGGATCTCAGCGCCGTTATAATCGAATGTGGCATCGATGACGTGAGTCCTGAATACCTTGCTCCCGCAACCGAGGCTCTTCAGGCGGCGGGAGCCCGGGAGGTCCATGTTATCCCGGCATTTACAAAAAAAGGACGAATGGGGGCACTTCTCAGGGTTCTGGCCCCCGAATCTGAAAAACAGACTCTCATAGATGCCGTTCTCGAGACTTCCGGCAGTTCCGGGTTGAGGTTCTGGAGTGTTGGTCGAACGGTGTTGGACAGGGAGATGCTATCTGTGAGCACCCCACATGGTACGGTTTCTTTCAAGAGATGGCGTACACCATCAGGACAATGGCGATTCAAGCCGGAGTTCGAGGATGTACAGCGGCTGGCTGAGAAAGCCGGGATCCCGGCGGCAAAGATGAGGGATCTGGTGGTGGCAGCGTATGTGTCGGAGGTTGGAGATGGACAGGAAGAAGATTGAGGAGGGCGTTCGCCTTATCCTTGATGGTGTCGGCGAAGATGCCGGGCGCCCCGGGCTTCTGGATACGCCTCGCCGGGTGGCCGACCTTTATGCGGAGATCTTCTCGGGAATCGATCAGGACCCAATGGAGCACCTGGTACCGGTAGATGGTGAGTCTCACGACGAGATGGTCCTTATCAGGGAGATCCCCCTTTACTCCGTCTGTGAACATCATCTCCTCCCGTTTGCCGGCATGGCGCACGTCGCTTACATACCGGAGGGGGGAAGGATCGTGGGGCTCTCGAAGATCGTCCGGGTGCTGGAGACCTACGCGTCCAGGCCGCAGGTCCAGGAACGCTTGACCACCCAGGTGGCTGAAAGCATAATGAAGGGGCTGAGTCCCAAGGGGGTCATGGTGGTTATCGAGGCGGAACATCTGTGCATGTCCATGAGAGGAGTACGAAAACCCAACACGATGACGGTCACCAGCGCTGTAAGGGGATCCTTTAGGAGGGATGAGAGGACTCGAAGCGAGACATTAGCCCTCATCCATGGGAACTGCCGAAGATGAGGCATCGGTATGAGATTGATGGACTCGCAAAAAATCCATATAGGTGCGGCGATTGCGTGCTCTGATCTGGTTAATACTAGGTGGAGCCCTTTACTGGGCACTGCGCGAATTAGTGAGAAGCGGCTCCCCGGGCAGCAGGGATCATAAGGGGGAAGGCGAGGAGATGGTCCGCGACCCGCAGTGCGGTGTCTACATTCCGCTCAGCAACGCTCAGAAGCGGCGTGTGAGAGGGGAGACGGTTTACTTCTGCTCAAGGGAATGTGAAGAAGAGTATAGAAAAACCAGGGTCTAGGTTCTGGGATCTAGGGTCTGGGATCTGGAAGAAGGACGCAGGACACAGAACGCAGGGCGGAGAAATCGCTCGACGGGACGACTGGACGACGGAGCGACTTGGCGAAAAAACAGAAAAAGCATTGTTCCTTTTAGAAGCGAGAAGGATTATCTATCACAGGGTCATGCCAATTGAGTGACGAACGGGCATGAGACTGATTTTATTTGAGATCTGAGATTTGAGATAGCTTGTCCCTTGGATGTTGGATCTTGGATCATATTTTCGAATTACGAGTCACCCTTCGACGCGCTACGCTTGCTCAGGGCAGGCGAATCACGAGTCACGAATCACGGCTCTTAAACCGATCACTGATCACTGATTCTATGGAGAAGCCCATGAGAGCGTTTTTAACCTGTCTAATCGCTTTGGTCATGCTGGCAATTTACCCTGTTCCCGTTGCCCATGCACTGTCTGTGGGAGCTCCCGTCCGCACTCTCGAGACGGGCGGATTTTCCTTGTCCGGGTCCATTGGTTATACGACCCTGGACATCAGGGACGAGGATGTTACAAGTAAATCTTTTTTCTTCAAGGGCGCCTTTGCCGGCGCTGATGGGATCATGCCCTATCTGAAATTGGGTTTCGCTGATCTGAAAGCGGGCCCCTTTGAGGGGTCACTGGATTTTGCATTCGGGGGCGGAGTACTCCTGGACCTGGTGAGTCAGGAGGACGGGTCCGGTTTCAGGGGAAGCCTGGATGCTCAGATCCTCTGGTCCCAAAGCAGCGATGGGGGCAATAATCTGGACCTGTTCGAAAGCCAGTTGTCTCTGGTCGGTTCGGTACGGACCGGGGGAACCAACGCATACACGGGGATCTCCGCTTCCTTCATCAACCTTGACGGAGGAGGTCTGAACGAGGATGAGAACGGGCAGGCTCACCTTTTCTTCGGTGTGGATTATTTCATGGATTACAATTTTTACTTCAACGCCGAAGCCCACCTTTTCGGGCAGAACATGTTGAATATCGGTGTGGGATATCAGTTCTAGGGACAATTACGGATTACGGATTGAGCATTCCGGATTGAGAATTCCGGATTGAGCATTTGTGCTACCCTTGGAATTTACTGGTGAACAGTGAACCGTGAACAGTGAACGGGAAAGGCAATGATCAGTAATTGGTGAATGGAATTTTGTTTGCTGTTCGCTCTTCACTGTCCACGATTCACCTGAGTTTTACAGCTATTTCGCAATCCGCAATTCGCAATTGGATAATATGGAGGATTACGAGTGAAATTTTTTTTAGATACAGCCAACCTTGACGAGATTCGCCAGGCCATCGATATGGGACTGATCGATGGAGTCACCACCAACCCGACCCTTGTGGCTAAAGAGGGAAGGGAGTTCCGTCCTCTGGTAGAGGAGATCTGCGGCATTGTCCCGGGCCCGGTTTCCCTTGAGACTGTCAGCCTTGATGCACAGGGGATGGTCAAGGAAGCGAAGGACCTTGTGACCATTGGGGATAATGTCGTGGTCAAGGTTCCCATGACTACGGAGGGGCTCAAGGCTGTCAGGATCTGTCACTCCGCCGGCATCCGGACCAATGTGACCCTTGTTTTTTCACCTCTCCAGGCCCTCCTGGCGGCCAAGGCCGGAGCCTCCTTTATCAGTCCGTTCGTGGGCCGTATCGACGACATCGGGGCTGCGGGGATGGACGTAATCGCGGAAATCATGCAGATCAAGGATAACTACGGTTTTGACAGCGAAATAATTGTAGCCAGTGTCCGTCATCCGGGGCACGTGCTCGAATCCGCGCTTCTGGGCGCCGATATCGCGACCATACCTTTCAAGGTGATAGGGCAGCTTTCAAAACATCCACTTACCGACATAGGAATAAATCTGTTCCTTGCCGACTGGGAAAAGGTACCCTAGCAGCGTGTCGGACAAACCGCGATCACGCCATCGGCGTGACTGTAAGTTTTTAAGATAGTTCTTTTTTTAGTTTTTTCTTGAAAACATCCAAAATCAGGTACTGATTTTGGATCCTGTATGAGGGTAGATCAGCAATGGGAACGCTATTGATCATTGACGATTCTGCTCCCGTCCGGGAGGAGTTGATAGAAATCCTCACGGTGAACGAGGATTTCAACAATTTCCTTCAAGCCTCGGATGGCGTGTCGGGCTTGAAAATTCTTTCCGATCCTGAGCAGGTTGTGGATGTGGTTTGTTGTGATCTGAACATGCCGCGAATGGATGGTTACCAGTTCCTCCGCATGGCGAGGGCGAATCCGACCCTGATGAACATCCCCATCGTTATGCTCACAGCGGAATCCGCTGTGAGCGATGTGGTCAAGGCGTTCGAACTCGGAGCCAACGATTTTATCTCAAAACCCTTCATCTCCTCCATTCTCAGGGTTCGCCTGAAGAATATGCTTCACATCAAGCACCTTCAGGATCTGCTCAAGGCTCAGAGAGGCATGATGGAGGAAATGGCCACCACGGATTCCCTGACCAACCTTGCCAACCGGCGCTCGTTCAGATCGTCGTTGGAGGACGAGTTCAACCGTTCCTTACGGTACGGGGACCCCATGAGCATTCTTATGGCCGATCTGGACCGTTTCAAAAAAATCAACGATAATTATGGCCATCCTCGCGGAGATGCCGTTTTAAAAGAAACAGCACGTATCATGCTCGATGTTATGAGGAAAGTTGATATTGTTGCCCGGTACGGGGGGGAGGAGTTCGTGGTGATCATGCCCCACACGGATCTCGATGGCGCCATTAAAGCAGCGGAGAGGGTGAGATCTGCCGTTGAGGACAAACACTTTGAGGGTTTGCCGGAAGCTGGGGAATTAACTGTCAGTCTAGGTGTCACCACATTGGTCGAGGGTATCGAGATGGATCCGGATGGTATGATCAAGATGGCCGACGAAGCTCTCTACAAAGCCAAGGTAAACGGAAGAAATAGAGTCGAAAAATATTCTCATGAACCTGTCGAAGAAAGTTGATGACTTCGCAAGAAGTCATCAACGCGTCCCGGGTGGGGCGCCCAGATCAATGACTTGCAGCGCAAGTCGTTGATTTGTAAGGAAAGTGAAAATGACACTTTTCGCTTTTAAGTGGAGTAAAAAGCCACGAATGGACTTTTTACGATCCTATCAACAATAGACATGGATTTTCCGCGTAGGGGGTGGTGAATGAATGTTCCCAGAAACTGCAGATATACAAAGGACCACTTCTGGGTGAGGCCTGAAGGGAACGAGGCACTAATCGGTCTGAGCGACTACCTTCAGAAGGAGTTGGGTGAAGCCATTTTTGTTGATCTCCCCGATGTTGATGATGACATCGAGATCACTGGAAATTTCGGTATTATTGAATCGACCAAAACTGTGTCGGACATGACCGCTCCTGTCACTGGAACGGTCATGGAGGTCAATCTCGATCTTGAGGGGGGTCCTGAACTTATCAACGAGGACCCTTACGGGGAGGGCTGGCTCATCAGGGTTCAGCTTGACGACCCTCAACAGATCGATTCTCTCATGGCACCGGAAGAGTACGAAGAATATATCGCTGACCTTGTTATGATGGACTAGGAGTCTGTCGGACTATCCGTTTCAGACTCCTAGCCAAAGTTTTTCGAAAGATCATTCAGCAAAAACCGGGGAAACATATGGCATATTTGGTAAATTGCAATCATATTCCACCTGTTAAATGCCCATTCCTTCAAGAAAACATCCCAAAAAGGGCATTCCGAAAAACTTATCGTCAGGCCATCGGCGTGATATCGGTAAAGTCCGACACGCTGCTTGTAAAAAGTTCATCATACAGGATGTACGCGTAGCGTGCGACTAAGGGATGGAGTGGGGGTGGGGGCCACGCCTGTGGCGTGGAACGGATTCACTTCGCTCCCTCGACCCTTCGACCAAGCTAAGGGTGGTGAGTGACGCCGAAGGCGTTACCGAACCATAAGCTCGGGATGGTGAGTAACGCCGATGGCGTTATCGAACCACTGGCGGGGGATTACGCCACGGCGTGACCGCCTCACAAAATAGCTCGAAAAGATATTTTGCGAGGTTATTTTAACGGAGGACTGAAGCCTATGTCGGAAACAGTGACGGAAAAGAGCAAAACTCTCGCCTCGTCTGAGGAGACCATCGTCCAGATGGTGGACGCCAGAGCTGCAAAATATGGCGACCGGACCATCATGCAAAGCAAACAGGAAGGATCGTGGGTGGACGTGACATGGAACAGGCTTGCCGGGGCCTACAAGGATGTCGCAAGGGGCCTTCTTCAGCTGGGTCTCGGTCACGATGACGCCATTGCCATCTTATCGGAGAACCGTCCGGAGTGGGCCTTTGCGGATCTTGGCATATACGCCACCAAAGGAGTGGTCGTTCCTCTTTACTGGACCCTTACACCATCCCAGCTTCGCTACATCCTTAAGGACTGCGCAGCAAAAGCTATATTTGTATCCAATGCCCATTTTCTTGACAGTATCCTTCAGATCCGGAGCGAGTTGCCGGACCTCGGTAAGATAATCGTTTTTGATAAGATCCCGTCAAGGATCCTGCCGGAAGGAGTCATGTATCTTGAGGACCTTGTCGCACTCGGGTGTGACGCCCCGCGGGAAGTGTGGGAGAGCATGGGCCGCTCCATTGCGGGAGGTCGAAGCAGCGACCTTGCCACCATCATCTACACTTCCGGCACCACTGGCGAACCCAAAGGAGTAGTGCTCACCCACGACAACTTCCTTTCCAACGTGAGGGGGATCCTGGAGGTCATCGACCTCAACGAGACGGATTCCTGCCTCTCCTTCCTGCCCCTTTCCCACGTGTTCGAGCGCATCGCGCTTTATGTTTTCCTTTACATTGGTGGGGTCATCCACTATGCCGAGAGCATCGACACTGTCGTAGACAACATGTCGGAGGTCCACCCGACGATCCTGGTGAGCGTTCCGCGAATTTACGATAAGGCCTTCGGACGAATCCTGGACCGTGTAAGGGAGAGCGCTCTTCCGAGAAGAATGATCTTCGCGGCCTGCCTTAAAATAGGCGCCAAGGTCAGCAGGCGTCTCCAGGCCGGGCAGCCCCTTGAGGGAGCGCTTGCCCGGGGTCACAAAATAGCGGACAAGCTTGTGTTTTCCAAACTCAGAGAAACCTTCGGCGGGAGGATCCGGTTCATGATATCCGGCGGGGCGCCTTTAAACAAGAATATCGCCGAGTTCTTCCACGCTGCTGGACTTCTTATACTTGAGGGTTACGGTCTGACGGAAACCTCCCCGATCATCACGGCAAACTTCGTAGAAAGCCTCAGGTTCGGCACGGTGGGTCACACCATTCCCGGTGTGGAAGTGAGGATCGCCGAGGACGGTGAGATCCTGGCCAGGGGGCCAAATATCATGAAGAGTTATTACAACCGTCCGGAGGAGACTGCCGAGGCCATCGACGCTGACGGCTGGTTTTACACAGGGGATGTCGGACACTTCGACGACGACGGTTTCCTTGTGATCACCGACAGAAAGAAGTCCCTGATCGTGACCGCCGGAGGAAAGAATGTAGCGCCGGCCGGTATCGAGAACGCGCTTTCGGCCGACAAGTTCATCAGCCAGGCTTTCGCCTACGGTGACACGAGAAAATTCATCTCGGCCCTCATCGTGCCGGACTGGGAGAGAGTGGAGAAGTACGCCGAGGAACACAAGGTCAAGTTCAGCATGCGCGCGGAGCTTTGCGCACATCCTGTGATCAACAGCCTCATCCAGCGCAGAGTGGATACGGCCCTGGAGGAGTTCGCTCCCTTCGAACGCGTAAAAAAGTTCAAGCTTTTGGAGCGGGAATTCAGCCAGGAGGACGGAGAGGTTACTCCGACTCTCAAGCTCAAGCGCAACGAGATCACGCGAAAGTACTGGCGGGAATTGGATTCCCTCTACGAAAAATAAACCTGGACCCTTGTTTATTTTTCGTAGCTAAAATTGACGAGAGCACAGTTACTATAAAAGCGACGTTATTCACCACAGAGGCACAGAGGAAAAGGAGAGAATCTAAATCTGGGGGAATGCACGGTTGCCATAAAGGCGATGGTTTTTCACCACTGAGGAAAATGAGGACACCGAGAAAACCTAGACCAAAGGGTAAGGCGCGGTTGCAATAAAGGCGATGTTTTTCACCACTGCTTGTCGCGGCGAAGTTCGACTTGTGAGGGCATCTTGTCACGCCATAGGTCGTAGAGCGACGGCGGAAGCCGCAGGCGACGCCCCAAGAACGAAGACGGAAGATTAATGAGAACACAGAGAAATTCAATGTCAGGGGGAGGACTCTTGACCCACCGCACCGTCATTCCGGGGCGAGTGAAACGAGAACCCGGAATCCAGGGTTAAACAACGGTTCCTGTAAAGGCGATGTTTTCACCACGGAGGCACCCTTCGACGCGTTTCACTTGCTCAGGGCAGGCGGAGAAATTCGGAGGAAGGGCTTAAATCTGGGGGAAGGCGCGGTTGCAATAAAGGCGATGTTTTCACCCTTAAAAGCGTTGAAATAGTTGCAAGTGAATTTAAAACAGTGTTATATATGAATTCTGTTTTAAAACCTTTTGGCCGCAAACAAACAACCATATTTAAAGGGAAAAGGAGCTGACTCATGAAAAGGAGTTTAACGTTAATTCTAGTCGCGACAGCGATGCTTATGCTCGCAGCCGGCCCGGCCCTGGCTGGGGCGTTCCGAATTCCGGAAGCTGGGGCCAAAGCTATGGGATTTGGTAACGCATTCGTCGGGATGGCTGACGACCCATCGGCTGTTCTGTTCAACCCCGCAGGTATCACACAACTGGAGGGGAACCGCATCCAGACCGGGGTGACAGCCATCGCCACACAGAACGACTACACGGATACTGGTGGGACCAAGTCTTCGGCCAAGGACGGTCATTTCTTTCCGCCATCCTTCTACTACACGAACCACCTTGGTGAAGGTCAGTGGTGGCTGGGCCTGGGAGTGACTGCGCCCTTCGGATTGGGAACAGAGTGGGAGGTGGACTCATTTAACTACGTTGCCACTGAGACCATGATCGAGATGGTCAAGATCAACCCGACACTTGCTTACCGCGTCAGCGACCAGTGGTCGGTGGCCTTCGGCCTGGATTACTACTCGGTCCTTGATGCCAGCCTGCAGAACGATATGTCCTCAACACTGGTGTTCGCAGCAACCGGTGGTGCCCTCCAAGCGGTGGGAGTTCAGGAGTTGTCAGGTGATGGCAGCAGCTTCGGATTTAACGTCGGTGCTCTTTTCAAAGCTACTGATGATCTGTCCATCGGTTTTGCATATAGAACCGGTACGGACCTGGAAGTTGAGGGAGATGTCACCGCATCAGTAAAGGCGACAGGATCTTTACTCCAGACTTTTCCTGCCACGGCCGATATCGGTTTGCCTGCAACCGCAGCGCTTGGTATAAATTACAAGTTTTCCAACGCATGGCAGCTCAACCTGGACCTGGACTGGACCGGTTGGTCCTATTACGACAAGCTTGAGGTAAAGAACTCAGCGGGCGTTGTACAAAATCCCCTCGCTAGCGCCAAGGATTATGACAATGTTACCGCCATCAGGGTAGGTGTAGAGTATACGCTCAGTGATACCTGGGCCCTCAGGGGCGGATTCTTGACGGAACCGAGTCCTATTCCCGAGGAGACTTACGACCCGAGACTTCCCGGCGGCGACCGCACAGGATATGTCATCGGAGCCGGGTACGAATCAGGCAAGTGGACTTTGGACTTAGCCTATATGTTCGTCCAGTTAGACAAGACAACAGTAGATAGTGATGCAGTGGCTATTGCTGACATCGATGTGCCTTCCCTACCAACCATCGTTCCCACGGCCTTTCAGAACGTCGATGGGTCCTATGAAGGTGACATAACGCTTATAGGTGTGAGCGTGGGATACGCATTCTAAAGGAACATCTGGGACGATAACAAACGGGCTCCTTTCGAAGCCCCCAGAGTACGGACAAACCCCGCATTTTCGGATGCGGGGTTTGTTTTGTTATTTGAGAAGCTCCAGAAACTTGGGAAAAGCGTGTAACTGTGAAAACGGCAGGGCGGTTCTCAACTCAAGAGATGGTAACGAAGTGTTGAGGTGTCGTGATGAAAATAGTGAACACCGTCATTCCGGACACGGCGGACGCCGTGAGCCGGAATCCAGCCTGGCTGGTCATTGCGAGGAGGATCGAGTCGGCGAGGGCGACGTGGCAATCTCAGGAAGCCTCGATTCTTGCGAGAGCCTTAAAGCATATGAAATTCCGGATTGCTTCGGCACGTGGGACGGCCTCGCAATGACAGGCGAATGTGGATTCCGGATAATCACGCCGACCTTCGGTCGGGGTTCCAAGTTCCAGGTTTCAAGCTCCAGGTTGTCACCTCGATACTTCGATACCTGGACACCTCGATACAGCCTTATCCGGAATGACAGTAGGTGCAACCTGGTGTTCTGTAATGTATCTTTTCGCCCAGTCGCCCAGTCGCCCACGCTTCCCCTCGCCCTTCCGCCCTTTCTCCGTTTCCCCGGTTCACCGTTTCGTTCCGAAGGAACAGATCTTCCCCTCCCCGTGTCGCCGTGTCAAATGGATTCCCTCCCTCAGTCCCGCCTGTTCATCCTCCACGAGCGTTCGTTGAAAAATGTGTTAACACGCTCACCCAGGATTCCGGCCCTAATGATTTTGGGCGGGTCCTTGATAAGGTTCAGCACTGTGGAAGGCTGAACCCCTGGCGTCCATCCCCCGTCGATGACAAGGTCAACCCCTTGTACAAGCTCCTCGTCAAGCTCTTTTATGTTACGTGCCGGGGGTGAGCCGGAGAAGTTGGCGCTGGTGGCAGTCAGCGGTCCCCGGTAAAATTTGGCCAGGTCAAGGGCCGGTGATTGGGCCGGAATGCGTATGCCGACGCTGCCGGTACCGGCTGTGATGCCGCTTGGGAACCCTTTCGCGGCCTTAAGTACCAGGGTCAGAGGCCCGGGCCAGAACTCTTTGGCCAGAGGTTTGAATATGGAGGGCACCGTGGCGGCAGTGCTTCTGACGACGTTGATACTCCCTGCGATGAGAGGGATCGGTTTTCCGTAACCCCTTGCCTTTAACCTGATAATCCGCTGGACCGCCTTGCCGGACCAGGCGTCAGCCAGAATGCCGTAAAAGGTTTCCGTGGGGGCGATGACCAGTCCGCCATCACGCAGGATGCGAATGGCTTTCCTGAACTGGCTCTCTTCGGCTTCTTTGAGTTTCATGGTGAAATTCCGTGATTCGTGACTCGCTTGCCAGCCGTAGCTTTAGCGAAGGTTGGTGACTCGTGATTCGAAAGGGTCAGTAATCCAAGATCCAAAATCCAAGGTTAACCCTGTTGCGCGATTTTAGGTAATACGTTGATATACTCCCCCTCGCCCTCTCGCCCACTCTCCCCCTCCGGTGTTCCCCCCCGCGTCACTGCGCCGGCTTTTCAGGCTGGATTCCGGATAATTTCGACTTCGTCGTAATTTCCGGAATGACGAGAGTTGGGCTCCTCTTCCCCTGTCCTCATTTTTCTTCCGCCGTCGCTAACGCCTTTCGACCAGCTATGGCGGACAAGCAGTGGTGAAAAACATCGCCTTTATAGCAAATGTTCCTTACCCAGATTTCAGCCTTTCTCCGCCTTTCTCAGTGTCTCCAGTAAGTCACATTCCAATAGTGAGTGACGAACGGGTGGTGAAAAACATCGTCTTTATAGCAACCGCTCTTTTCCCCGGCTTAAGTTTCCTCTACTTGTCTCCGTATGCATCCATCAACCAAGTGCTTCGGCCATCTCCTTCCGATAGTCCTCAAGTTTCCTTCTCAGGGAGTCGTCACTCAGGGCCAGGATGGAGATGGCCAGGAGGGCAGCGTTCTGGGCGCCTCCGTTGCCCAGGGCGACAGTGGCCACCGGGATCCCCGCCGGCATCTGGACTGTGGAGAGCAGGGAGTCCAGGCCGCTTAAGGGCGAGGAGGGGATAGGGACTCCGATCACAGGTCTTACGGTCAGGGAAGCCACGACCCCGGCGAGATGGGCAGCCCAGCCCGCCCCGGCGATAAAGACACCGCACCCTTCTTTATCCGCCTCCTGCACGAGTTCGCGTACCTTGTCGGGAGTCCGGTGGGCCGAGGCCACTGCCATCCGGAAGGGAACACCGAACTTCTGGAGGGTCTTTGCGGTATCCTCCATTGTGCTTTTGTCGGAGGGACTACCCATTAAAACGAGTACGTCAAACTTTTCCATATAATCTCCCAATTCCAGATTTCAGATCTCAAATCTCATATGTTGAACCCTGGATTCCGGCTCACGACGCTGTCGTGTCCGGAACGACAGAGTATTTACCCCTGATTGCAGCCTTTTCTCCGCCTTTCTCCGCCTGCCCTGAGCAAGCCGAAGGTCCTGAGCTTTGTCGAAGGATGAAACGCGTCGAAGGGTACCTCCGTGGTGAAAAACATCGCCCTTACAGATACCGCTCCTTATCCCAGTTCCCGATTTTCTCAGCCTGCCCTGAGCTTGTCGAAGGGTGTCCTCATTTTTCTTCCGCCGTCGCTAACGCCTTTCGACCAGCTATGGCGGACAAGCAGTGGTGAAAAACATCGCCTTTATAGCAACTGCTCCTTCCCCCAGATTAAAGGTTTTCTCTGCGGTCCTCTGCGGTATGTGCGGCCTACCAGCGTGCCGCCTCTGCGTCCTCTGCGTTAAGGCTTTTATTTTAGGAATTTTATCGCCTTTGCTCCAATATCCGTCCTGTACTGTGCCCCGTCCCACTTGATTAGAGCGCAGGCTTCGTAGGCCCGTTCGATGGCCTGGGGGATGTCCTGGCCTCTGGCCGTCACGCCCAGCACCCTGCCGCCGGATGTGACAATTTCCCCGTTCCTCTCCGCCGTGCCCGCGTGGAATACCTTGACATCGGTAAGAGCGTCGGCCTCATCGATCCCGGTGATTACCTTGCCCTTTTCATAATCTCCCGGGTAACCGCCGGATGCCATAACGACACATATAGTCGCGTCGTCCTGCCAGTCAAGGGTGATCTCATCGAGGCGTTCGTCTATGACCGCCTCCATGATATCGACAAGGTCGCCGTCCAGCCTCATGAAGAGGGGCTGGGCTTCCGGGTCCCCGAAGCGAGCGTTAAACTCCAGGACCCTGGCCTTTCCGTCCTTTATCATCAGCCCGGCGTAGAGCACGCCCTTGTAGGGCCGTCCCTCCGAGGCCATGGCCTGCACTGTGGGGATCATGATCTCGTTCATGGCCTGGTCGAAAAGCTCGGGCGTGACCACGGGAGCAGGTGAGTAGGCGCCCATGCCCCCCGTGTTGGGCCCCTTGTCCCCATCGAAGATAGGCTTGTGGTCCTGGGAGGTGGCCATGGGCAGGACAGTCTTCCCGTCGGAGAAGGCCAGGAAGGAGGCCTCTTCACCTTCGAGGAACTCCTCGATGACGATCGTGTCTCCCGCATCACCGAAGGCTCTCTCTTCCATGCAGAGCCTTACAGCTTCCTCGGCCTCCTCGAGGGTCTGGCAGACGATGGCTCCTTTGCCGGCCGCAAGGCCGTCGGCTTTGACCACGATGGGTGCGCCGATCTCCTTCAGGTACGCCCTCGCTGCGTCCGCGTCATCGAAAACCTGGTAAGTGCCGCTGGGGATATTGTACTTGGCCAGGAGGTCCTTGGTGAACACCTTGCTGCCCTCGATCTCGGCAGCGGCTCGGCTGGCGCCGAAGATTCGCAGGCCCGCGTCCTCAAAGGCGTCCACGATCCCGAGGGTAAGGGGCAGCTCGGGACCGACACACGTCAGGCCGATGTCCTCCCTGACGGCAAAATCCACCAGGGCCCTTATGTCGGTCACATCGATGGGCACCACATCCGCCTCCCTGGCTATCCCCGCATTGCCCGGAGCGCAGTACACCTTGGTGACCCTCGGGGACTGGTTCAGCTTCCACACCAGGGTGTGCTCACGACCTCCACCGCCGACTACTAAAACCTTCATTCTCACCTCCCAGAATGTCTATTCTACGTGGTACGGGGGTATGGGGGTTTGGGGGTAAGGGGGTAAAGACCATGCTCTGACACCCATACTCCCATACTCCCTTACTCCCATACCAACCTCTTTAATGCCGAAAATGCCTTATTCCCGTAAATACCATGGCCAGGCCGTGCTCGTCGGCTGCGGCGATGACCTCTTCGTCTCTCACGCTGCCGCCAGGCTGGATGATAGCGGTGACTCCCGCCTCCGCGGCCGCGTCAATCCCGTCTCTGAAGGGGAAAAAGGCGTCAGAGGCAAGGACCGAACCTTCGATGGGAAGGTTGGCCTTGATGATCCCTATCCTGGCCGAATCCACGCGGCTCATCTGGCCGGCACCCACCGCCACGAGTTGACCTGCCCTGGCGTAGATGATGGCGTTGGATTTCACATGCTTGGCGATGGTCCAGGCAAAACGCATGGCGGCCATCTCCTCCTCGGTAGGGAGGCGTTTGGTCGCCACCGAGATCTTCCCTTCCTCCAGGGTGAGAAGATCCCGGTCCTGTACGAGGAAACCGCCTCCCGTGCTCCTGATAAACCGGATGGCCGGATCGAATTCAGGCTGATCCATCCCGGGAAGCTCCAGTATCCTGAGGTTCTTCTTCGTTTTCAAGATATCGAGGGCTTCCTCGCTGAAGGATGGGGCTATGATCACCTCGGTGAAAACCTTGGTGACCTCCTGGGCCGCCTCCTTGTCCACCTCGTGGTTGAAGCCTACAATTCCGCCGAAAGCGGACGTGGGGTCGGTCTGGATGGCCTGTCTGTGCGCCTGTGCGAGGGTATCGGCCAGTGCTGCGCCGCAGGGGTTCGTGTGCTTGATGATCACACAGGCAGGCTGGTCGAACTCCATTGTCAGCTGGAGGGTGGCATCGGTGTCCAGAATGTTGTTGTAGGAAAGTTCCTTGCCCCACAGCTGGCGAGCCTGGGTAAGAAGCGGTTCTCTGGAAGTTGTCCCGGAGTAAAAAGCGGCTTTCTGGTGTGGGTTCTCCCCGTACCTCAGATCCTGCAGCTTGCGGCCGGAAACGATGATGGTTTCGGGGAACACGTCACCGGATCTTGCTCCCTCCTCATCCAGAGATGAAAAGTACGCTGCGACCGCTGAATCGTACAGACACGTGTGAGCAAAGGCTTCCCGGGCAAGGTCCAGCCGGGTGGCAAAGGAGATGCCGATCTCACCTGAGATCTCGTCCAGAACGGATCCGTACCTTTCCGGGTTTACGATAACGGCCACAGAGGGGAAGTTCTTGGCCGCGGCCCGCACCATTGCCGGGCCTCCGATGTCTATCATCTCAAGCGCCTCGTCGAGGTGGGCGTCGCCTTTTTCAACCGTTTTTTCGAAGGGGTAGAGGTTGACCACGACCAGGTCGAAGGGTGTGATATTGTGACTTTCCAGCTGCTTGAGGTGGTCGGGAAGTTCTTTCCTGGCCAGTATGCCCCCGTGGATCATGGGGTTGAGCGTTTTCACCCGACCGTCCAGGATCTCGGGGAAACCGGTCACCTCGTTCACGGGAACAACAGGTATACAGGCCTCCTCGAGGGCTCGCGCTGTGCCGCCCGATGAAACGATCTCAACACCGAGGTCGGCGAGGACCCGGCAGAACGGTTCCAGACCCGTCTTGTCCCAGACACTCACCAGGGCTCTGGCGACGGGGAGGGGTTCTCTTTTCATGGAGCTCCTTTCTTTCTTCAGCGTGTTGGGAAAACGCTAAACACTGTAGAAAGTGTTTCAGAAACTCCAGAACCGCAAAACTTTATATGCCGTAGCGATTCTGGAGCTAAAAGCCACGAATGGACTTTTTGCGACCCTATTAAGGTTAATCCCCGAAGGGGTGACATCCAAAATCAGGTACTGGTTTTGGATAAGGAAGGATAGTTTTACACGATGCCGTGGGGAGGGTCAATAAAGAGCAGTGCGAAGGGCGAAGTGCGGAGTGCGGGGAAGAGCTGGAGTGGGCGAGGGGGAGCGTGGGCGAGAGGGCGAGAGGGGTGACCGTGGAGCAAAGACAAACCGTTCGACACGGAGACACGGAGACGGGGCGAAAGAGCGCATGGGCGCGTGGGAGCATGGGAGCATGGGGGAAAGGGCGAGAGGATCGCACCCCCCACTCTCGTCATTCCGGAAATTACGACGAAGTCGAAATTATCCGGAATCCAGCCTGAAAAGCCGGCACGGAGACGCGGAGACGCGGAGGGAACCTGGAAGAGGGGAAGAGGGGGAGTGGGAGTGGGAGTGGGAGTGGGAGTTGACCCCGACCCCGAGACCGAGACCGCGCCCGAACCCGCGCCCGAACCCGACCCCGAACCCGGATTTTGAATGGGGTGTCATTGCGAGCCCTATAATAGTCCCATTTCCTAACCCTTCCTCCCCCTATTGAGGGGGGAGGATCGAGGTGGGGGTGACTGGAATTTACCCATGCGAAGCAATCTGGATTAAAGCCTTAACGCAGAGTGCCGCAGAGGAAGTTCAAAAGCTAATTTACCACGGGGTACACCCTTCGACAGGCTCAGGGCAGGCAGGGTGGCACAGGGTTAAACCTGAAATCTGGGGGAAAGCGCAGTTACTTTAAAAGGCGATTTCTTTACCACTGAGGAAAATGAGAACACCGAGGAAAACTAAGTCTCGATTAAAACGTGGCTGCAATAAGAGCGATGTTTTTTACCACGGAGAAAATCGGAGACAGGCGGAGGGAACCTTTGGCCAAGGAAAACCCTCCACTAACAGCTTGCCGCGGCGAAGTTATGCCCCAAGCATAACGAAGACGGGGCATTCCGGCATAATATAGTCCCATTCCTTAATCTTCTTCCCCCTGCTGAGGGGGATTTTGGAAGAAAGAATAGGATCTCACCCTCCCCTCAAGGGAGGGGAAGAAGGAGGAATTGGACTGCTGGCAGGGAGATAAGAGGAGGGGGTGATAGCTAACTCCCGGAATCCAGGGGTAAAATTTTTGATGTTAGAAGATTACGAACTGGATTCCGGATAATCACGCCTCGGGCGTGATTTCCGGAATGACGGGAGGGGTTAGAGCGCTTCGCTCGGCATCATGGAATTTGAAGCTTGGTATGCATACTTATATTTTTCGCCATATCTCTCAGTTGTTCTGTCGCCAGGTCGATGTGCCCGCCCTTTCTCCGTGTCTTCGTGATACCGCGTCACCGTGTCTCTACGATTGCACTATTTCAATTCCCTGTTCCTTTCGAAACATCCCAATCCTGTGCACAGGAACCTCTTTGGCGCCAAGGGCGATCTCGAGACTGTCCGCCATGTCCGGGGATACTGCGATGAGCAGTCCCCCGGATGTCTGGGGATCGAAGAGGTGCCAGAGGTGGTCCTCAGGCAAGGTCACGGCTGTAACCTTATTTTCGAGATGATCCCGATTTCGGTAAGCCCCGGCCGGGACCATCCCCGAATCAACCATCTCCTGGATCCCTGCCATTGTCGGGATTGCGTTCACGTCAAGGACGGCTCCCAGGCCCGATCCAGCGCACATCTCCCACAGATGCCCCAGAAGGCTGAACCCGGTGACGTCGGTGGCGGCTGAAACGCCGGTTTCGACCATGGCGGCCGCTGCAGGACCGTTGGATCTTTTCATCCAACTCACGAACTCATCATTCAGGGACGGCGGGATCAACTCCCCTTTCAGTGCGGTGGATGCGATACCGGTTCCCAGGGGTTTCGTGAGATAGATGAGGTCGCCGTCCCCGGCGCCGCTGTTTAGAATCACTTTGTCAGGGTGAATGGTGCCGGTTATGGCAAGGCCGAACTTGATCTCGGGGTCTTCCACCGTGTGGCCACCGACGACCGTACATTGGTTCTCACCCAAGGCCTGGAGGGCACCCTTGAGAATGAGCGAGGCTGCCTCTACGGGCAGGTCACATTTCTCAAAGGCGAGAAAGGTCATGGCGGTAAGCGGGGTTCCGCCCATTGCGTAGACATCCGAAAGGGCGTTAATAGCCGCGATGTAGCCGAAATCGGTCGGGTCGTCCACGATGGGAGTGATGACGTCGATGGTCTGTACGAGAGCCATGTCATCGCTCAGACGATAAACGCCGCCATCATCGGATGTGTCTGTACCCACCAGAAGTCGGTCGTCCGGCCTCATGGCCGACCGCAAAGGGGTAAGGAGAACTGACAGGTCGCCCGGACCCAGTTTGGCAGCTCAACCGGCGGCTTTGACCATGCCTGTGAGCTTGTATATATCTTTTCGGTTTTTCATGATAATTCAGAATACAGGAGCCAGAATCCAGTAGCCAGAAGAAAGAGCTGTAACTAGGTATCTAAGCATCTATATGTGGGACAGTCTCGCAATGACACCAACTTGCGGTCGGAGTTCCAAGTTTCAGCTTCCAGGTGTTTCATAGATACGTAGATAATTGATACATGAGCATTGGTCCCCTTTCGCCCACGTTCCCCTGCTCCCTCGCACCCATGCTGAACGCCCTTCCCTCCGTTTCCCCGCGTCTCCGCGTGAGGCTACCCTAACGCTTCCACAGGAATCGATCGCTTCGCTCGGATGACGGCTCGCGATGACCCGTCTTCGTTCTTCGAACTACGACGTGGCAGGCAATCCAGGCTGGATTCCGGATAATCACGCCGCAGGTGGCGCGATTTCCGGAATGACGGGCTCGGTCTCGGGCTCGGGCTCGGACTCGGGTTCGGGGTTAACCCCCACTCCCCCTCTCGCCCACGCGCTCTTTCGCCCAGTCGCTCGGTCGATGTGTCCGCCATTTCTCCGTTTCCCCGGTTCACCGTTTCCCCGTTTCGTTCCGAAGGAACAGATCTTTCCCTCCCCGTGTCTCCGCGTCCCCGTGTCAAACGGTTTCTCTTCGCTTCGCCAACACCCCCGACCCCGACCCCCAACCTCAGGACAATGGACCCCTGTTCAAGCCAGCGGCAGGCATTGGACTCTGGATTATTTCCCCTATGGCCTGATGACACTCGTGGCCTCAAGCAGGGCTCCCTGGATGTCAAACATGTTCGAGACAGTGCCCACCGAAAGCTTATCCGTCAGGGAGAAAAATTCCAGACAGGTGCCGCAAACGAGGATCTCGCATCCTCGATCGGTCAGTTTCCTGAGGCTATCAAGGACTGTAGATCCCTGGATCGTGAACTTCACACCGGTGTTCATGAAAAGGATCCGGTCGGGGGGGCGGTCCTGTTCCGTGAGAGTGTTGATAAATCCCTCCATGAGGATGCGCCCGAGTTTGTCGTCCCCGCTGCCGACAGCGTCTCCGGTAATGAATACCACGGGCGGCCTTTTCCCGGCGTCCCGGCGTCCCCGCGTCTCCGCGTCTAACGGTGCCTTGATGGTGAGGCGGATGCCTCCCTCAGTCCCCTCTTCGGAACGAACCCCGGCACCCCTGCTTTCGGCGAACCGGCGCACATTATCCCTGCTGGTTTCCGAGTCCAGATCAATGGTAAAGGATGCACCGTGGGGTGTCTCATCAAGGGTTTTTTTAACCTGTATGACGGGCTCCGGGCAGGCCCGTCCCCTGCAGTCCAGATTTTTCATTTGCGCTCTCCAGATAAGGCGGTATCTAAGTATCTACGTGTCTACGTATCTAAGTATCTATGTATCTACGTGTCTAGGTGTCTAAGTGTCTACGTGGTGAAAGCACCGCCTTTACAGAAACCGAGTCTTCCCCAGCTTTAAGCCTTCCTCCGCCTGTCTCCGCCTGCCCTGAGCAAGTGAATCGCGTCGAAGGGTGCCTCAGTGGTGAAAAACACCGCTTTTATGGAAACCGCTCTTTACCCCAGCCCTGAGGGTTTCTCAGTGTCCTCATTGTCCTCAGTGGTGAAAAACATCGCCTTTACAGGAACTGAGTCTTCCCCAGCTTTAAGCCTTCCTCTGTGACCTCTGTGCCTTGTGGTGGAAATCACCGCTTTTACAGGAACTGTTGTTTCCCCCAGATTGAAGCCTTCCTCCGCCTGTCTCCGCCTGCCCTGAGCAAGTGAATCGCGTCGAAGGGTGTCTCCGTGGTGAAAGTCAACGCTTTTACAGGAACCGGGTTTTTCCCCTAGCCTAAGTCTTCCTCTGCGTTCCTTCCGTCTTCGCTTTCAGCTATTTCGTGACAAGCCGCGTACTCCGGGTTTCAAACTGCGTGAGGCATTAATGCATAGCTTAAAGCAATAGGGTATATTGGTATTAAGAATAGATAGCATGCGTTTCGGTTAATATCAACGCATCTTGTAATGATGTTCAAAAAGCGCTTGTATAAATCCCATATATTGTGTAATCTTCCATGGGAGATACAATATATGGGAGCCTTACCCTTCTTTTTCCTGTTTAAAAACAACTAGTTTCCGGAGGATTACATGACCGTAAGTAAGTCGGGGAATGCTGACCGCGAGTCCACGAAAAAGCAGGAAACCCTCAATTTTGGATCGACCTTGACGCCGGCGGAGCTCTCTGAAAACGCTCGTGTTGTCCTGGCCAAAAGATACCTTAAAAGGAACGACGAGGGGAATCCACTTGAGGGGCCGGAGGACCTTTTCCGCAGGGTGGCCGATAACATTGCTCTGGCCGAGGGAAAGTTCGGGGCCGACCCCCAGCAGGTCGAGGAGACCGCGGAACTATATTTCAACCTCATGGCTTCCCTTTCCTTCATGCCGAACTCTCCGACGCTCATGAACGCCGGTCGGGAACTGCAACAACTTTCCGCCTGTTTCGTTCTTCCCGTGGAAGATTCCATGGAGAGTATTTTTGATGCGGTAAAACATACCGCCATGATCCACAAGAGCGGCGGCGGGACCGGCTTCTCCTTCAGCAGGCTGCGGCCCGGCAAGGATATCGTCAAGTCGACATCAGGCGTCTCTTCAGGCCCCATATCCTTCATGAAGGTCTTCAACCAGGCTACTGAGGTCATCAAACAGGGCGGCACCCGCCGTGGCGCCAATATGGGGATTCTTCGCATCGACCACCCTGACATTCTGGATTTCATCAGGTGCAAAGAGGAGAACGACCAGCTTAACAACTTCAATATTTCAGTGGGGCTTACAGAGGAGTTCATGAAGGCCGTGGGCGAGGACGAGGAGTACCCCCTCCTGAGCCCGAGGACAGGTGAAGAGGTCAGGAAACTAAAAGCCCGTGAGGTTTTCCATCTGGTGGTGGAAATGGCGCATCAGAACGGCGAACCGGGTATCATTTTTCTGGATCGGGTCAACCGGGACAACCCCACACCTGAACTGGGGGAAATGGAGAGCACCAATCCATGCATCACAAGAGATTCCTTCGTCATGACGAAGGATGGGCCGCGGCAGGTGTGTGACCTCCTGGGCCGCGGATTTGATATCGTCGTCGATGGGCAGCCCTTCCCCACCACCGACCGGGGCTTCTTCGCCACCGGAACCAAGCAGGTTTTCCGCCTGACCACGAAGGAAGGGCATCACCTGCGTGTTACCGGTGACCATCCTATCCTTCAGGCGGCATCCGTTTCTCGCTACAGTATCGCCAGAAAGTGGACGCCTGCCTCGTCCCTTGAACCGGGTGACCGCATCGTTCTTCACGACCATCGAAACTGCTCAGAATGGGGGGGGATGTACAGCGGTGCCGAGGGGTATCTCCTAGGGCTTCTCGTCGGTGACGGCACGCTTAAGAGGGACAAGGCCGTGATTTCCGTCTGGTGTCCGGCCCGCGCCGTGAACGATGATGCCCTGCCGTCCGCCGGAGCGGTCGGTATCATGGCCGCCGCCCTGGAGGCCGCTGCTACCCTGCCTCACCGGGCGGACTTCAGAGGTTGGCAGAAAATCTCCGGGCGGGGGGAATATCGCATGAGTCTGTCCGCCGTCCGCAACCTCGCCCTGGATCTGGGTTTGGAGCCTGGACGCAAGGTGGTCACCCCCGAACTGGAGAAGTGCTCCTCCATCTTCTACGAGGGGTTCCTGAGTGGGCTTTTCGACGCCGACGGTTCTGTCCAGGGAAACCTGGAAAAGGGCATCAGCGTCCGTCTCGCCCAGAGCGATCCCCAACTCCTCGAGGCGATCCAGCGCATGCTGCTGCGCCTGGGTATCGTCAGCGTCATTTATAGTGAAAGACGGCCTGCCGGGAAAACGCTCCTCCCCGACGGTCGTGGTTCGGTCGCTGAATATCCGACTAAAGCCCAGCACGAGCTCGTTATCAGCTGTGAGAACGTGGCCCTTTTCGAGGAACGGATCGGGTTCAACGATGACGTCAAGAGGGCAAGGCTCAGGACCCTTGTCGGTTCCTTCAAAAGGCGAATGAACAGGGAAAGGTTCCTCGCAACCGTCGATTCGGTTGTCCCGGAGGGAATGGAAAAGGTGTACGATGTCCAGGTGCCGGGTGTCAACGCCTTCGACGCCAACGGGCTTTACGTTCACAATTGCGGCGAGCAGCCGCTGCTTCCCTATGAATCCTGCAATCTGGGTTCCATCAACCTGTCCCGTGTACTTCGGTATGAAGGCAACCGGGTCTCCATTGACTACGACAAGCTTGGGCAGATCACCACTCACGCGGTGAGGTTCCTCGATAACGTCATTGAGATGAACCGTTATCCCCTCGACCAGATCGAGGAAATGACCAAGAAAAACCGTAAAATAGGGCTTGGCATCATGGGGTGGGCCGATATGCTGTTCAGGCTCGGAATCCCTTACAACTCTGAGGAGGCTGTGGCTCTGGCGGAAAAGGTCATGGGATTCGTACACCAGAAGGGGATGGAGGCATCCCAGGAACTCGCCGGTGAACGAGGTGCATTTCCCGCCCACGATGGCAGTATCTTTGATGTGCCCGGACGCCCTCCCATGAGAAACGCCACTGTGACAACCATCGCGCCGACAGGGACCATCAGCATCATGGCAAGCACCACCGGTGGCATCGAGCCGCTCTTTGCCGTGGCCTTCCAGAGGAATGTTCTGGACAACCAGCGCCTGGTGGAGGTGCATCCCTATTTCAAGGAGTTGGCTGAAAGGGAGGGGTTCTTCAGCAAGGAACTCATGGAAAGGATCGCGGAAGAGGGGTCCATCCAGCATATATCAGGGATACCGGATTGGGTGAAGAGGGTTTTTGTGACCTCTCACGACATAAGCCCTGAATGGCACATCCGTATGCAGGCAGCCTTCCAGAAGTATACGGACAATGCGGTTTCCAAGACAGTGAACTTCCCCAAGGAGGCCACCAAAAAGGACATCGAGGAAGTATACCTCCTGGCCTACGAGCTTGGATGCAAAGGTGTAACCGTTTACAGGGACGGAAGCAGGGACGACCAGGTTCTTTCCTACGGCAAGGACCAGGGCTCGGCTCAGCCCTCGGATTCAGCGGGTATGGCCTTGCCGGCCCCGCGGCCAAGACCTGATATGACCCAGGGCATGACCATCAAAATGAAAACAGGCTGCGGCAACCTCTACGTGACCATCAACGAA
>Ga0209976_10000422_pt1 | contig 28904 bp, 25 predicted proteins | sample SumtaG_FD_182806 | JGI IMG/M metagenome (GOLD analysis project Ga0209976, IMG submission 182806) | Deep subsurface microbial communities from Indian Ocean to uncover new lineages of life (NeLLi) - Sumatra_00157 metaG (SPAdes) (version 2) | ecosystem: Environmental > Aquatic > Marine > Oceanic >...
TGACAAAACCTCTTCTTCTACCACCCAACCCAAACTTTCCATATATTTGGCATACTCTTTCGCTTGTCGCAAATCCTGCATTTTACTCAAACAAACTAATCGCCCTCTCAGTTATTTTAGATGCCTTACCCCTCAGGCCTCTACCCCAACCTTTTAGTTCATGAGGAGTCCTTTTTGCCTTGGCCTTAGCCCGTAAAAACCCCCAGCGCATCGCATCTGTTATTCTATATAAAGGATACAACTTTGGTTCCAGCACCAAATCATAAGTCCCTAAAAACTCCACTAAATTACCCCCATAACCCTCTTTAAACCGATGAAATCCATACCACGGATCCTTTTTATTCGGTTTCGGCCCTAAAGCTCCCCACATATCTAGCACCTTACAGTCTTGTTTTTTCCCAAACTTAATCAGCTCCCACATCAAAAGATTCGGCGTCATTAACTCTTTATACTCTCTAGTAGAAGCTCCATAGGGATAATAAATTTTTTTATTAAATACCAGACACATAAATACCGCCAAAACCTTATTTTTATAATCAGCTCTCAGCAAATGAGCCATTCCTGCTGGTCTTAAAACCAACCATAAATCTTTAAAATAATCTGGCGTGTGAGCATAAAACCCTTGCCGCGGCACAGTCTGCTCAAATAAAAGTTTCAAAAACCAGTCAAAGCTTACCTTCGAATTATCCACCACCACCCTCACCCCTTTTCTTTCCGCCAAGCGAATGTTGTAGCGGGTTTTATGATGCATCTTCTTCAACAAATTTTCTTCTGATTTAGTTAGATTCAGTTGAAAGGTGTATTTGGTGAACAGCGGCCTACCTCGTTTACAACCTCGCTCTAGCAAAAACTCGTCAATCGCTTTCCAAGCCTGCATCTTTGGTTGTCTTTCTTTAATTACCGAGCCAATATTCGGCTCAATCTTGATTAACAAACACTTATGTTCTCTACCGATCTCTCTTAACACCTTTAACTGAACTTCATCTGGCATTGGTCCTTTAGGAAAATATCCCACATTCCAGCCTAGTTTAGGTAAAGGATGAACCGTCACTTGAATTGGTTTTAATAATTTTTTCCCTTCAAACACCCCTTTTCTAACCACCTTTACCCCAGTTAGTTTTCTAAACTCCCCCCAATCAAATGACTGCAAAGGATGACTTGCCTGTCGGTTAAACCTCTCTCTGTCACTACTAGTAATCTCTCGAATAATCATCTAGGTTAATAATATCATTTCTAGTAAATCTTCCTTAATATCACCCAGGAACCGACTGACCGCATTGGTCGAATGACTGCCGAAATAAAGCCTTCTTCTTGCATAAGAAAAATACACCTGCTCCATAGCCCGAGTAATTCCCACATAGCAAAGCCGTCTCTCTTCCTCCAATTCTCCTCTATCCAACATTGATCGGGAATGGGGGAATAAACCTTCTTCCATGCCGATCATAAACACAATCTTGAACTCCAATCCTTTAGAGGCATGCAAGGTCATCAGAGTCACTGCCTTCTTCTTTTTTTCTCCTGTTTTTGGTTTTTCCGGCAATATATCAGTCTGCTCTACCAGGGCCACATTTTCTAAGAATTCTCTCAAATCCGGAAACTCTTCAGCCACACTCTTTAACTCCTTAACATTTTCCAATCGCATCAAATCCTGTTCATCTCTTTTATCAAATCTCTCTAAGTATCCTGTTATTTCCAGTGCTTTCTCTAAAATCTCTTTAGTGTTCATCTTTTTTATTTTTTTCTTATTTTTCTCAATCCACTCTAAAAACCTATCCAACCTTCTTTTTCCTAGTTTTTCCAATCGTTTATAACTCACTACATCTTTAGGGTTATTAAGATATCTTAAATACGCCAACAAATCTTTTATTTCTTTTCTCGAATAAAACTTGACTCCTCCCACCAAAACATAAGCTATCCCAGCCCGGATAAACGCCTCTTCAATTACCCTTGATTGAGCATTGGTTCTGTAAAGCACCGCCAAATCACTGTATCTTTTACCTCTTTGTTTTATCTGTTTCACAATAAACTCCGCTTCTTGTTTTTCAGTATCCGCTTCAAAAATCCTTAATTTTTCACCCAATTTTGCTTTAGTCCAGAGTTTCAGCACCGGATGCGTTGTGTTCTTAACAATCACTTGGTTGGCCGCCTCCAAAATACTTTGACTTGACCGATAATTTTGTTCCAAATTAATCACCTTCAAGTCAGGAAAATCCTGCTCCAACCGCTTTAAATTTCTAAAGTCAGCCCCTCTCCATGAGTAGATCGACTGGGAAAAATCTCCTACCGCGCACAAATTCCGCCATTTTCCTGCCAGCATCTTAGTCAACTCATACTGAGCCTTATTAGTGTCCTGATACTCATCCACCAAAACATACCTGAACTTATCTTGATATTTACTCAGCACTTTCTTGCTTTTTCTCAGTAATCTGACTGCTTCCATCAATAAATCATCAAAATCCAAAGCCTCATACTGTTTTAAAAGTCTTTGATACTCAGGATAAACTCTAGCCACCACTTTCTGAAAGGGCCCTCTAGCAAACTGATAGTATTCCAAAGCATTAATCAGCTCATTTTTTGCCTGAGATATTAATATCTTCACCCCAACCGGTTTATATAACTTTCTGTCAATATCTAGATTCATCATTGCTTGCTTGATTATCGCCAGCGAATCATCCTCATCATAAATAACATAATTACTCGAAATACCAATCTCTTTTCCTTCAATCCGCAGCAGTTTAGCGCAAAACGAATGAAACGTCCCAGCCAAAGGCAAATCTGTTTTATTGCCTAATAGTTTTTTTACCCGCTCCTTCATCTCCCCAGCCGCCTTGTTGGTAAAAGTCACCAGCAAAATCCGCTCCGGATTAATTTTTTGCTCCTTTAATAAATAGACTGCTCTATAAGTTAATGCCCTGGTTTTACCTGAACCCGCTCCCGCCAAAATCAATAAAGGCCCTTCTCCAAAAGTCACTGCCTCTTGTTGTGGTTGATTAAGATCTTTGAGCAGCTTATCAGTCATGCTAGAATCATAACATACCCCCTATGAAACCCGATAAATCTAAACTCAATAAGCTTAAACGCCGTTTTTATAAACACCTTTGGCTCTTCCGCCCCTTAAGCTACTTCCTCATTATTACCTTTACTCTTCTTCTCCTTTTTTGGCTCGCCCCTAAACTAAGTCAAGTTTTTAAAAAACTTGCCCAAGGTCCAGCCGCTATTATCTCATTACTAAATCCCGATATTAATAACTTAAATAGTTTCAAAGATCGCACTAACATTCTTCTTTTAGGAGTTGGCGGCGGCCGTCACCCCGGCGCTGATCTAACAGACAGCATGATGCTGATTTCTGTAAATTTAACCACCGGTGATACTGTCCTAATTTCTCTTCCACGCGATGTTTGGGTAGAATCTCTATCTGCCAAGCTTAATACTGCCTATCACTTTGGCGAAGAAAAAAAAGTTGGCGGTGGTTTGGTTCTAGCTAAATCCGCTGTTTCAGAAATCATCAATCAGCCAGTTCATTACGCAGTCTTATTGGACTTTTCCGGCTTTGAACAAGCCATTGATACCATTGGTGGTGTTAATATTAATGTTCCCCGCAGTTTTATTGACGAAAAATATCCTATTCCCGGCAAAGAAGACGTTCAACCAGAATCCGAACGCTACGAAAAACTTGAATTCTTATCAGGCGAACAACACATGGATGGTACCACTGCTCTAAAATATGTTCGCTCCCGCAATGCTCAAGGAGAAGAAGGAACTGATTATGCTCGGGCCCAGCGCCAGCAGCGGGTTATCTTGGCATTCAAAGACAATCTTTTCTCACCAAAAACGTTACTAAACCCCTCAAAATTAAAAAAGCTTCACAGAATCTTTAAAAACTCAGTTAAAACCGACTTTCCCTCCAACGCTTATCCTGACATAGCCAAACTAGCCGCTAGAATTGATAGGTCTAACATCAGAACCGGCATCATAGACCAGGGAAGCGAAACAGAAGATATTCCTGCTCTTTTATACAATCCACCCATCAGTCTCTATGGCCAGTGGGTTTTAATACCTGTCAACAATAACTGGCAGGCAATTTACGATCACCTTGAAGAAATTCTTTATCAGAATCAGTCAACCCGGTAAATTCTGGTCTCGCCCAGCTGATATGCCAGCTGGAAATTAATCTCAAAATATTTTTCATTGATTTTTTGTGCTCTCTCCAACGGACCAACCACGATATAGTCAACTCCGTAAAATCTCAACAACGACTCAGTTTCCAACCCTCCTTTAAACATTTTTCTTACAGCCCTTTCTTGTTCTCCATAATCAATTCCATAAGTCCACAACCAACCAGGGAAACCGAACACAATCTTTCTACCAGTCAATGTCGGTAGCCAATGATCATGATTATTGGCTGTTAAAAAGATCGCCTCAGCTTCAGTATTGTTTCTTACCCAGGTACTTAAATTTAACTCTTTATTATCCCAAAACTTTATCTTCCTCTGTTCATACTGAGTCAATCGCCACACATCTAAACTCCCTGCCCACACAGCCAATATTAACAGCATCATTGTTAATACCCGTCCCCATCTGTTTTTTTGACTTAAACCTCGTTCAATCACTCCTGCCGCCAATACACTTGCCAGTAAATACCAGTGAGTAAAAAACTTAGTATTATCCCACTCCCACGGTTGCCAGATCCACAGATTTGCCATCAAAAACAACCCCCAAAAAGGCAAACTAAACCATTTTAATTTATCTTTAGCCAGCTTTATTCCCATCAGCACCAAGCCTACCATCACTCCCAGGTTCTTCAGCCAAAACACCCACCACCACTTGCCGTCTCTATAAGCCAACCAACCTGGTTTAAAACGAATAAAACCCTCTTGGCTTAACGATTGTCCATAAAAGTACCAACTTTGGCCTGCTCCTACCAGTATCACTGGCAAGAAAAACCTCATCCACATCTTTATTAACCCCCTTCGTTCTTTTTTGTTTTTCGCTTTAATTATTTGGATCACTGCCAATGTTCCGGCTACAAAACCTACGATCCCGAACGAATGCGCGTGAATCAAAGGCAGCATCGCCGTTAGCCATCCTGCTAGTAACAAAGCTCTTTTTTGTCGTCTCTGCCAATGTTTCCATAATAAAATATATATCAAAATCACCAGAGGAAACCCCAGTAAAAATCCTCGTTGGGGAACAACCTGCGAACTAATAATATTAATCCACTCAATATTAGCTAATTTTTCCAAATGAGTATACTCTCGTGGTAGATTACTCAGTGTTTTTGCCACTCCCAATTTTTTTAAATCCTTCAACCACCACCAAAATCCTATCCCTCCGTTTAACAAAAACAACCAGCCAGTTAATATTCCTGTTTTTAAATTCCTTGTTAAAGTTTTACCGAATTCCACCAAAACCACTACCAGCATCATTGACAACAACCAACTAGGAATCAACATCGCTCCAATCAGTGAAGCCCCTAACTTAACCAGTATGGCTGACAAAAAATCAGCCAAAAAAGGATAAGCAAACTTATGTCCCACCAAAAGCGGCATTTGCACCGGAAAATTATCACCATATGCAAATGAAGTTGTATATGACAGATGGGCCGCCCAATCCCCCCAAATATTCACCCAGCCCGCATATAAACCTTTAGGTTCTAAGACCAGCATCCGTCCCCAGATAATCAAAAACACACTTCCCCAAAACCCCAACAACAAAATCCATCTGATTAACTCCCGCTTTTTTATCTTTTTCCTTATCTCTGTTTCGAATTCCTCCAACCATTTATGCTTATGCCACCACCAATTACAAATCAGGGTTATTAAAATCAAACTTAAGATAATACTCTGCCCAGAAAAGGGGATTAAAAAAGACTGCCAGAAAATAATCTGGGTCAAAAGAATCACTCCAACCAACCAACCCCCAATCAGTTTAATCACCAGGTCAAGCTTTATCTTTAAACCCTTTATCACCGTTAAACCTAAAAACCAGCCTACCAAGAAAAAATATCCAACTGCTACAATACTCATATGTTCAAATTGTACAAAATAAAAAAGCTTCTCACACCTACAATCTTTTTGATTATTCTTTTCTTTATTAGCTTCTTTCTTCGTTTTATCCGTCTTTCTTACCCTCAATCCTATGTATTTGATGAGGTCTATCATGTTCCTACTATCAGGGCCTATTCCCAAAACAACCCTGCCGGCTATGAATGGTGGCAACCAGCGCCTGAACCTAACACCGCCTATGACTGGCTTCACCCGCCTTTAGCCAAACTTGTCCAAGCTGGTTCCATTAAGCTTCTCGGCGATCATAGCCTAGCTTGGCGCCTACCCAGTGCTCTCTTTGGCGCCTTCTCTATTGTCGCTCTCTACTTTCTCGCCCTTACCATCTTTAAAAGTCAAAAACTCGCTCTCTTCTCTGCCTTTATCTTTTCTTTAGACGGGCTCCAACTCACCATGTCTCGTCTTGCCATGAACGACGTCTTCTTAATCACCTGGCTTCTTCTTACTCTCAAATTTTTCTATCAATACCTCACTTGCAAATCCAAAAACCACCGCAAATATCTTTATCTTACTGGTCTTTTCACCGGTCTCTCTCTTGCCACCAAGCACTCCGCCGTCCTTTTATATCCAATATTCGCTGTTTTTCTTGCCTCAAAAATTATCAAGCAAAAGAAATTAACCTTAAAACAAATCCCTTTCATCCCTTATTGCTTATTTATCATTCCTCTTGTTATTTACTTTCTTTCCTATTCTCAATTCTTTCTCCAAGGCCACACCTTCAAACAGTTTACTGATCTCCATCAGCAAATCTACTGGTACCAAACTAACCTTATCGCTACTCATGATTATCAATCATCAGCTTGGCAATGGCCCTTCCTCATCCGCCCAGTCTGGTTTCATGTTGAATACCTCAAAAACTCAATCGCCAATATCTACAACCTCGGCAACCCTGCCATCTTTTGGGGAGGCTTAATTGCCGTCTTTTATACCCTGACTCAAAAACTCAATTCCAAAACCCGCTTCATTCTCACCTGCTATTTTCTCCTCTTCTTCCCTTTGGTTTTTTCACCCCGCATCATGTTTCTTCATCACTACCTGCCAGCCTTACCCTTTCTTTGTCTTATTACCGCCCAAGCCATCTATCAACGCCGAAAACTAACCCTCAGTTATCTGCTCTTAGCCATCACCTTCTTCCTTTTCTTCTATCCCTTAAACACTGCCATTCCCTTACCTCAAGATCTAGTCAAGTTCTGGTTTTGGCTTCCCACCTGGCGTTAGAAGAAAAGCAGTCCCACTATCACCATCAACAACCCTGCAGAAACCCCCAGCACCGCCGGCGTACTCACTCCTGCCTCAGGTAACTCTGGCTGTTCTACTCTGACAACTGGTGAAGCCGGCGGAGTCGGTGAAGCTACCACTCCTGGGCAGCTACAGTCAGTTTCATCTCTACAATCAGCATTAAGACATCTTGTATCAGAAGTCCCCAGATATATCATGCACCGTAAATCTCCCGGACACTCACTGTCAATAACACACTCATCAAAACAAACTAACTCTTCTCCCGGACACTCACAGTCAGTCTCTTCCGGACAATCAGCATTTACACACCGGTCGATTCCATCTACATCAATACACCGCAAATCTCCTTCACAATCATTATCCAGCTCACACTCATCAAGACAAGTCGAAGGTGATGGGCTTGGAGAAGGTAATGGTGAAGCTGGCGGTTCCAGATTAAACGTCAACTCACAGACTCCTTCTGCCTCAACCTCTTTTACCGTTGGTAATTGCGGCGAAGCTATCGGCTTAGGTGTAGGTAAAGGTTCTTCAACCGGTTTTCTCAACTGCAGAAACAAAATTACCGCTGTCGCCAACAAAATCCCAGTAAACCCAATCAAACCCCACAACAACCACTTCTTATTTCCCTTAACCTTACCTTCAGGCTTAGGCGCTTGAGTTGTTTCTGGTTTGACTATTGGTTGATCTGGCATATTTATCTATAATTTAGTAGTTGGCTCCACACAAATTCCAGCTGCATCAGGCATAGGTGGATCGGCATCCTGGCAAATTAATCCACTCTCACAGGGTATCACTGCAATTCCTCCGCACATTCCTCCTAGTGTTCCTGCTGCCGGACTAGGTGTTGTTCCTCCAATTCCACCACCACCACTTCCCTGCCCCCAAGTAGTACAACTACTTGTTACCGTGTCATCTTCACACACCCGACATTCCACCTCCCATTCTCCATACTCATTCACAGCAATATCATAACTGGCAGTATTACTGATGGTATCAACTAGCACAGCCGAACTGACTGTATATGATCCACCATCAACACTATATCTGAAGAATGCCACCGGATTCAGTGCCGAAAAATCCGCCTCACAGGTAAACGTTACTATGTCCTCATACTCTATTGCCGCTGGATCACTGCTTAAATCCACACATGAAAGCTCTGGTTCAGGACTCGGCTCAGGTGAAGGTTCAGGACTTGGTTCAGGGCTCGGGCTCACCGACGGCAACGGACTCGGACTGGCTGATGTAGTTCGACAACTAGGATCAGATTCACAATAAGTTTTCAATTGTGCGGGATCAGCAAAGTTTTGCACACCATCACCATTAACATCACAATGAACATAATAATCCCAACATCTTTGGCCATTATTAGTACAATATACTCTGGCTGTGTGATTAAAAAGACATTCAAAATCATCTTTTGGGGGCACAACCTTATTGCCACCTGGCAAACATTGATCAGGAGCTCTTCTTTTTTGACATCTTCTTTGATTTCTATTCCAAACACACCTATATGTTTCATCCATGCAACCCCCACAATTAGCCTTATTTCTTAGTTGACATGCACCTGGAACAGCCGCCTCCGACTCAGTTGTCTGCCTTTCCTGAACAATATTTCTTCCTACCACTACCCCTCCCACCAACAAAGCTACCACCAACACTCCTCCCACCACCTTCTTCACATTTTTACCTATTTTTCTCTTTGGCTTTTCTGTTTTTGGTTCTTCTGGTGATACACCTGAATCATCACCAACAGGCGGCGTAGCTGCTACTGGCGTTACTGGCGGTACAGGTGGCGGAGAGGCTGGGGCAGGCGGGGTTGATGTTATTGGCCCTGGCGGCGGAGAAACTGATGGAGAAGGCGGTGGTGGGGTAAAAGAAGCTGGTGGTTTCACCGGTTCTGATGGGGTAGCTGCTGGCGGAGAAGTCTGAGAAGGGGTATCCGGCAACTGCCCCAAAGCCTCATCAATCTTTTTCTGATCATTATCAGTTAGTTTATTATCCTGAGGTTTTTTTAGCAGGCCGCTATCATCCATATCAATATTTATACCCTATTTTTTAACCTCATACCACCTACCAATAATCCTAGCCCAGTCAGCAGCATTAGTAAAGTAATCTCACCCGTACCCGGCTCCGGCACCCCCGCATCGGTTGCCGGCAGCTCAGTTCTGCCTGAATCAGTTGCTTCTCCTGAAGGTGTAGCCGTAATCGCTGGTTCCGCACTTTCTCCGGCTGCTGCCACCACAAAGCTTCTGGTCAAAGTCTGTTCCGATCCCTCAGTATCAATATAGGTAATGGTAATCATATGTTCGCCCGACTCCAACCCCTCTGGCGGCGTAAACTCCCAGTCACCTTCTTCGTCAATCGTTATCGATCCAGTATAAGTATCTTCTGAGTTAATCTCGATCGACAAGACTGTTCCTGGCGGTCCAGTGCCAATAAAGGCCGGCTGAGTCGCGTTCAATATTTCACCTTCATAAGTTGGATTTTCCAAGGTAACCTCGCCTGAAACAGTAGCCGTAGCACTGTCTGTTGAGACTGGTGTCAATGAAAATCCGCTCGTCGCCTCAGCGCTGTCGTCTGCATCAGTCGAGCTTGTTGTGTCTGCTCTGAAATCATGCGACTGTCCCAAGCTTATATCCGGTACCGGACTATCATTTGAGGTGGTGGTAATTGCTGGCGCCGTGCCTAGTTTGCCACCTTGAGCCAAGATATTCACAATCGTTGCTTGAGTGTCATAGCTTAAATAGCTTGACAAATCTGCTGCCCTAGCCGTTGATAGTGACAAGGCCCAGTTACCATTAGTCTTAGCCAAAGCTGACAAAGGTGCCGCATTAGCCACACTAATATACACCACCACTCCTTCAGCCGGTGACCCTGCTGGTGTCAAGATCGTTCCATAAACAGGATCAGCTGCCGGCGGACTACCCAAAACCTGAGCCGTTGTTATTTCAAACAACTTGCCTTGATTATCAAATTGCTTACCACCAGACTCAAGTTTAAAGTAATATTTTGTACTTGATTTTAAGTTTTTTGCTGTTACATGATGCACCTCAAAGGCTCCGGCATCACCAGACAACTGGTCTCGGTCATCCAGAACCTGGTTTTTTAATGAGTTTGTTTCTGTACCATATTTAACTACACCAGTAGTGGCTTTATCCGTTACCCAAGACACACTAAAACCAGTATCAGTCACATTAGTAATTCTTACCTGTTTAGGAGTCAAACTAGCTTCTGCACCTGCTTTGCTAGAAGTTCTGGTTCTTACCAAATACACTCCCACCCCAATTGCCATCAGCAAGATAAACAATCCCAGGGCAGTAGGGAAGTGGATTTTAGATAATTTTGTTTTCATGCTATTGCCCAGCACTTGGGCTGGCTTCAGCCGACGGTGATGCCTCAGGTTCTTCCGGCATTACCAAAACATCCGGCAGTTCCAGCTTTATATTTTCCCAAGCAGCCAGAGGTACCTGGCGTCGCCTGGATATACTTTCCATTGTGTCAAGGTCCACTGTTGGCGTCAAGGACATCATCTGCTTTTTCACCTTCGGTTTCACTTGACTTTTCGACAAGGCTCTATAAGTGGCTATACCTACCCAGAAAACCACCGTCGCCAAAGTCAAGATAGATAATTTAAACAGATCTCCCCTTAATCTCTGTTCGTAAAGTTTACTGATCATTTTTCGGTTAACCCAACACCATTTTTAGTGGTATTGGGTAAATAGTAAGCTGTTAACTTCAAATTAGCTGTAATTTTCCCTAACTCGCTTTTGAACCTCTTAGCATTAATTGCCGCTTCCTTAACAGCCATTAATCTGTCGATCTTGTCAATACTTCCTAAGAATTCTTTGATCTGACCATAACTGCCATTAATAGTTAACTCTACCGGTAGTTCCAATAGGTTCTCACCTTGATTTGTTTCTTCTTCTGTGATCGTAAACTCACCAAAATTCCCCGAGGATAACTCTAAACCTTTATCATCTGCCAGCCAATGCAACTGCCAAGCCAATCTTTCAAACTCAGATTTTTCCGGCAACACCTCATTTACAACCGGTAGTTCATCCACTATTTGAGTATAAAGTCCTTCAGCCGCATCTAAGGCCAGAATTTTTTTAGTTAGTTTTCCATTAATTGCCTCAGCGTCTTCAATTTCTCTGGATAATTGAGCAATGGTTTTAAATGTTGGCAGCAAAGCAAATATGCCGAAAAAGGCTACCGTAAAAATTGTCAAACTAATCAAACCCGATACCTTTGCTTCTGGTCTTTTTGACAACTGCCGAAAACGCTTGTAATAGTTAGCGTAGCTAGTTTTCATATTATTTTTTCTGTTTCTCCACTAAAGCTAAAATCATTCGAAAATCAATCGCCTGGCTTTTATCAGTGGCTGAGCTAACACTATCCAAAATCACACCTGTAAACATCTCGTTAGTTTGTGCTTTAGCCAGTAAGGTCGCCAAACCCACCTCAGAAAGAGTCTGTCCCTCCAATGCCACCTCTTCTTCAGAAATATTAACCGATGAGTAAACCGTATCCATCGGCGTTATCTGGCTGATATTAGCCAGAATTTCGTCAGTTTTTGAGGCTTTCTCTTCAACCTCTTTAATGGTTTTAAGTTGTAATTGTAATCGTCTGAACTTAGTCTCCAAATCCCCATATGAATTAATTACCGCTTGTTTTTGTTTCATTTCTTCATTTAAATCAGTTAACTTTCTATCCAGACCAAAGCGGAATAAGAACGCCGAGATTACAATTAATTCAGTAAACACCACCACATATCTGCCGACATTCAAAGCCCAACGTAAAAACTTACCTACTATTCCTGTTTCCCACTTATCCTTTGGTAGAAGGTTTATATCTTTTAACTGGGCAGTCATTAACTGTCATTATACCTTAGTCTTAACCAACTTCACTAGCCTTGACTTAAGCCTGGCTGCTTTATTTTTATGAATTACTTTTCTTTTCGCCGCTCTGTCCAAAGCCCGATAAGCTTCTTTAATTGTTTTTTTAGTTTTCTTCTCTCTAGCCTGTTTTAAAACCACTCTCAGCTTATTCCGATACCTTATATTTATTGCTGTTCGGCGTTTATCTTGTCTTAATTTTTTCTTAGCAGATTTAATCACTGGCATGGCCAGTATATTATCATCTTGGTTGTTTATCTGGCAAGGCCCATGCTATACTCGCGTGAGAATGGTTACAGAATTTTTAAAAAATAGCCGTCAGCTTCTTGCTCGCCGTCAAAATAATATTCTTTCCGCTGCCTCGATTTTAATGGTTGCTGTTTTTTTCTCTCGTCTTTTGGGCCTACTTCGAGACCGATTCTTACTTGGTGTCTTTTTTGGTGAAACCGCTCGGCAACTGGACATCTATTTTGCTGCCTTCAGACTTCCAGACATGATCTTTCAACTCCTAGTTGTTGGTGCTCTCTCTGCTGCTTTTATTCCTGTTTTCACTCAATATGTACTTAAAGACAAGCGTCAGGCCTGGCATGTCGCCTCAACTGTCATTACTCTTGGTTTCACCTTATTTATAATCCTCGCCTTAATCTTAGTCGTCTTTGCCCAACCCCTCAGTCGTCTAATTGCACCCAGTTTTTCTCTCCAAGAATTAACCCTCATGGCCAATCTTACTCGAGTTTTGATCATTGCCCAGGGAAGTTTTTTAGTTTCCAATTTTATTACTGGCATTCTCCAATCCCATCGCCACTTTATCATTCCCGCTCTTTCTCCTATCGTTTACAACCTCGGCATCATCTTTGGCATCCTGGTTTTAAGCCCAATTTTAGGCATTTATGGTCCTGCCCTTGGTGTTATCATCGGTGCTTTTCTACACCTTATCGTTCAACTTCCACTAGTTAAAACTATTGGTTTTAATTATCGACCTTCGTTTGACATCTTTCACAGCGGAGTTCGTCGCATTGGTCGTCTTATGTTGCCTCGTACCTTAGCTTTAGCTGTCAGTCAAATTGAGCTAACCGTGGCTGTTTTTATCGCCACTTCACTCTCAACCGGTTCTTTAGCTATCTTCTCCGTTGCCCAACACCTTAATGCTCTCCCAGTCGGCTTGTTTGGCGCCACTATTGGCCAAGCTGCCCTGCCTACTCTATCTCAACAATGCTCCACCAAGTCATTAAGTAAATTCAAATCCCTGCTCTTATCCTCTTTCAATCAAGTCCTTTATTTAAGTCTCCCTGCCAGTATGATTCTCTTAATCTTACGTATCCCTATTGTTCGTTTAGCCTTTGGTGCTAAAAGTTTTCCCTGGGAAGCCACGCTCTTAACTGGTAAAGTCGTTGCCCTCTTTGCTATTTCTGTTTTTGCCCAGGCCATTATCCAAATCTTAGTTCGAGGTTTTTATGCCCTGGCTAACACCCGAATCCCTTTTTTCCTGGGCGTCATTGCTGTTGCCACCAATGTTTCCTTGAGTTTTTTACTTGTTTATAAATTTGATCTCGGTGTTCTGGGTTTAGCCCTAGCTATTTCTTTAGCCAGTTTCCTTCACGCCGGTCTTCTTTTAATATTTCTTTCTTCTTTAGTCGGCGGTTTCAATAAAAGCAAACTTTTTACGCCTTTTCTCAAAATGTCCTTGGCTACTGTCTTAACCGGCTTTGCCCTCTGGATACCTCTTAAAGTTCTCGATCGCTATATCCTTAACACCGCTAAAACTATTCAGCTCATCATTTTAGCCATCATCACCATCAGCATTGGCCTGAGTGTTTATTTTCTTCTCTCTAAACTTTTTAAAATTAAAGAATTGGACAGCTTTGTTAACCTTCTCAAGCGTATCAAAAACTTTCAGCGATTCCTTTCTCAAACAGAGAAAGTTTTGGAAAATCCTATTCCTCAAGAATCATGAAGGCCCCTCAAGACAGTATCAGGAACTTCTGTGTTGTTAGTCATATTGATCATGGTAAAACCACCTTAACCGATAGGTTTTTGGAAATTACCCATACCCAAACAGCCAGTAAACTCAAAGAACGCATTCTAGACTCCAACCCCATCGAGCAAGAAAGGGGAATCACCATTAAACTCGCCCCCGTCAGAATGATTTACAAAAACTATATTTTTAATCTTATCGATACTCCTGGTCATGTTGATTTTTCTTACGAAGTTTCTCGCTCTCTGGCCGCTTGCGAAGGCGCTATTTTATTAGTTGACGTTACTCAAGGTATTCAGGCTCAAACCATGGCTAATGCCTCTCAAGCTCTTGAACAAAATTTGGCCATTATCCCTGTTATCAACAAAATTGACTTACCCAACACTGAGATTAAAAAAACTATCAAACAACTTCAAGATACTTTTGGCTTTTCTCACAAAGAAATTATCTCTATCTCTGCCAAAACCGGCCAAAATCTAATTCAATTAATTAAAGCAATCATTGAGTTCATCCCGCCCCCAAGTACCCGGGGAAATTCTCAAAAACCCCTTCAGGCTTTAATTTTCAACTCTTTTTATCACTCCCACAAAGGTGTTATTGCCTCTATTCGTCTTTTTAACGGTCAGATCAAAAAGGATCAACCTTTGACCTTAATGTCCAATCACGCCAAAATTGTCGCCGAAGAAATCGGCTATTTCCTTCCCAATATGGAATCAACCGATGTTCTTTCTGTTGGCGAAGTCGGCTATATCGCTACGGGCTTAAAGGATATCACTCTTTGTCGAGTCGGCGACACCATTACTAGCCAATCTTCTCCTGCTCAAAAATCCCTGCCTGGTTATCAAGAAGCCAAACCCGTGGTTTTTATGGATCTTTACCCAATTGGAAATCAAGATTTTATTAAACTTAAAAAAGCCCTCGAAAAACTCCAACTGGTTGATTCCAGCCTTTCTTTTCAGCCAACCAGCTCACCAGTCCTAGGCAGTGGTTTAAAGGTTGGTTTTCAAGGCTTGCTTCATGCCGATATTGTTCAAGAAAGACTTGAAAGAGAGTTTAATCTAGAGCTTATTGCTACCAGTCCTTCAGTAGAGTATCAAGTTATTCTTAAAAAAGCCAATCAGCCAGTTTCTATTCTTAGTCCGGCTGATTTTCCTGAACCTAATTTAATTAATCAAATTAAAGAACCTTTTATAGAATTAACTATTTTTACCCCCTCAAAATATCTAGGCAATATCATAAAGCTTTGTCAGGATTTTCGTGCTCAGCTAAAAGATCAAAAATTTTTCGGTCAGCAAGTAAAACTTACCTATCACCTGCCTTTACAAGAATTAATTAGCGACTTTTTTGGTCAACTTAAATCGGTTTCTTCAGGTTTTGCTAGTCTCGACTGGCAATTTATTGGTTTCCAGTCTGCTGATGTTGTCAAGCTTGAAGTTTTACTTAATCGTCAGCCTGTTAAACCTTTAGCTACTTTAGTAATTCGATCCAAAGCTCAAACTGTCGCCAGAACTTTAGCTAAAAAGCTTAAAACCATCATTCCCCCTCAACAATTTGAAATAGCCATTCAAATTGCTCATGGCAGTAAAATTTTGACTCGGGAAACCATAAAAGCCTTGAGAAAAGACGTCACCGCCAAGCTCTATGGCGGTGATCAAACAAGAAAAGATAAACTTTTAAAAAAACAAAAAAAAGGTAAAAAGCGTTTAAAACAAATCGGTAAAATCACCCTGCCTCAAGAAGCCTTCTTAGCTATTCTTAAAAAATAGTCTCTTGACACCATTTAGCAGTCGTGCTATTCTTCTGCTAATTCTATGACTTTAAGCGACAGACAAGCTCAAATCTTAAAAGCAGTAATTGAAGAATACACTGCTACTGCCGAACCAGTCGGCAGCGTTACTTTAGAGAAAAAATACAATCTTGGTATTTCCCCAGCTACTATCAGGAATGAGATGGTTATTTTAACCAAGAGTGGCTTTTTACAACAACCTCACACTTCCGCCGGTCGTACACCCAGCCCCATGGCTTTAAAATACTACGTTAGAGAACTTCTTAAAGAAGAAGAAATGTCTGTTGCCGAAGAAGTGGCTGTTAAAGAAAAGGTCTGGGATCATCGTTTTGAAATAAACAGATTCTTAAAAGAACTCACTCGTGCTTTAGCCGACAGAACCAAAACTTTAGCTGTCTCCTGCACTTCCAAAGGCGATATTTTCCATGCCGGTCATGCCCACATTCTTGATAACCCCGAATTCTTTGACATTGATGTTGCTCGCGAAGTTCTTTCTATGATTGACGAATTCAGTCGCCTTCATAGCCTCTTTCAAAAAGCTACTGGCGAGGAACCTATTCATATCCTTGTTGGCGATGATCTAGAGAACGAGTTTTTCGAGAGTCTTGGTATGGTTTTTGCCGACTTCTCTGCCGGTGATATCTCTGGTTCCCTCGGCATTATCGGTCCCAGCCGCTTACATTACCCCTCAGTTATTCCTATCGTCCGTTATTTTAGCAATCTTTTGAAAGAAATCTCTAAAAACTGGTAACTCCTATGAAGAAACGTCCTCTCAAGCTTGCCAAGTCTGTTGATCTGGAAAATCGTCTTAAAAGAGCTCTAGCCGACTACCAGAATCTTAAAAAGCGCCTTGAAAAGGAAAAACTTGAATTCATCAAGTTTGCTACTGCCTCATTATTAGATAAGTTTTTATCCGTCCTTGATGATTTGGAAAGAGCCGATACTCATCTTAAAGATCCGGGCTTAAAAATGGCCCTCAATCAATTCAAATCCGTTCTTCAAACAGAAGGCGTTGAAGAAATCAAAGTTTTAAACACTAAATTTGATCCTCAAACCGCTGACTGCACCGAACTCGTCAAAGGCCCTAAAAACAAAATTATCAAAGTTTTAAAAAAAGGCTACTTTCTTCAGCATCGGGTCTTAAGGCCTGCTCAAGTGAAAGTCGGTAAAGGAGATTAAATTATGTCAAAAATCATCGGCATTGACCTTGGTACTACTAACTCAGCTGTCGCCATTATGGAAGGCGGTTCTCCCAAAGTTATTCCTTCTTCTGAAGGCAGAAACCTCATTCCTTCAGTCGTTGAACCTGCCAAAAACCTGGTTGGTGATATTGCTAAGCGCCAGATGGTTCTTAATCCTGAGAACACTATCTATTCAGTTAAACGCTTAATGGGTCGTAAAATCTCTGATGCTGAAACCAAAAAAACTCAGGGAATGGTTGCCTACAAAATCATCGCTGGTAAAGATGACGCAGCTGTTATTGAAATCGAAGGTAAACCATATACTCCTCAGGAAATCTCTGCCAAGATTCTTCAAAAAGCCAAAGCTGATGCCGAAGCCTATCTGGGTGAAAAAATTGACAGAGCAGTCATCACTGTCCCAGCCTACTTTAACGACGCTCAACGCCAAGCCACCAAACAAGCCGGTAAAATTGCTGGCCTCAAAGTCGAGCGCATTATTAACGAACCCACTGCCGCCGCTTTAGCCTACGGCCTGAAAAAGAAGAAAGTCGAAACCATTGCTGTCTATGACCTCGGTGGCGGTACTTTTGATATCTCCATCCTCGAACTCGGTGACAATGTTTATGAAGTTAAAGCCACCAATGGTGATACTCACTTAGGCGGCGATGACTTTGACCAGCGCCTCATTGACCATATTGCCGAAGAATTCAAAAAAGAACACGCTATTGATCTTAAAGCCGATAAACAAGCTCTACAAAGAGTTAAAGATGCTGCTGAAAAAGCCAAGATCGAACTTTCATCTTCTCAAGAAACCGAGATCAATCAACCCTTTATCACCCAATCCAAAGACGGTCAACCTTTACACCTGACCATGAAACTCACTCGGGCCGAACTTGAGAAACTGGTTGATGGCTTGATTGAAGAAACCATGGGTCCGGTTAAAGCTTGTCTCAAAGACGCCAAAAAAGAACCTAAAGACATCGATGTTGTCATCTTGGTTGGCGGTCAAACCCGCATGCCTAAAATCCAATCTACAGTTAAAGATTTCTTTGGCAAAGAACCCACCAAATCCGTCAATCCTGACGAAGTGGTGGCTGTCGGCGCTGCCATCCAAGCCGGCGTTCTCATGGGTGATGTCACCGACGTCCTATTATTAGACGTTACCCCTTTGACTTTAGGCATCGAAACCCTTGGTCGCGTCAGCACTCCTTTAATTGAACGCAACACCACTATTCCTTCCTCGAAATCCCAGATTTTCTCCACTGCGGCTGACAACCAAACTTCGGTTGAGATTAATGTTCTCCAAGGTGAACGTCCCATGGCCGCTGACAACAAATCTTTGGGTCGTTTCATCCTTGATGGCATTCCCCCTGCACCTAGAGGAGTACCTCAAATAGAGGTAAGCTTTGATATTGACGCCAACGGCATTCTCAATGTCTCTGCTAAGGACAAAGCTACTGGCAAAGAGCAAAAGATCACCATCAAAGGCTCCACCAGTCTTTCCGAGGAAGAAGTCGACAAAATCACCAAAGAAGCTGAAAAGCACGCCGAAGAGGACAGGCTCAAAAAAGAGCAAATCGAAGCCAGAAATCAGGCAGATGCTCTTATCTTTACTGCCGAAAAAACCTTAAAAGATGCCGGTGATAAAGCTAAAAAAGAGGATAGAGAAGAGGTTGAGAAAAAAATTAAAGATCTCAAAAAAGTCCTTGATAGTGCCTCAAAAGATGAACTCGAAGCCAAAACCAAAGATCTTTCCGACGCCCTCCAAAAAGTCGGTGCTGCCATGTACGAGGTTCAACAAAAAGCCGAGGCCAAAAAAGCCAAGCCCGGCTCAGCCAAAGGCGGCCAGAAGAAATCAAAAGATCAAAAGGATAAATCCCAAGCCCAGGAAGGCGAGGTGGTTGATTAATGACCACCAAGCGGGACTTTTACGACGTCCTCGGCGTTAAAAAAGATACCTCAGCCGCCGAAATTAAAAAGGCCTATCGTCAGTTAGCCCTCAAGTACCATCCTGACCGCAATAAATCCAAAGACGCCGCTGAAAAATTTAAAGAAATCTCCGAAGCCTACGAAGTTATTTCTGATTCTAAAAAACGTCAAACCTATGATCAATTTGGTCATACTGCTTTTGATCCGTCTCAAGGTTTTGGCGGTTTCGGTGGTGGTACTCGCACCTATCGCCAGGGTCCTTTCACCTACACCTATACCACTTCCGGCGGCCCAGGCGGCGGCTTTGGCGGCTTCACCGACCCGTTTGAAATTTTTGAGTCTTTTTTTGGCGGCGCCTCACCCTTCCGCACTGCTCGTCTCCTGCGTTATGGCGTCAGCATTGACTTTATGGAAGCCGTTAAAGGCGCTGAAAGAACCATTATTCACCAAGGCAAGCAATACCAAGTCAAAATTCCTCCTGGCGCTGACGATGGCACCCGTATCCGTTTTAATGAATTCTATGTTACTATCGAAGTCAAACCTCATGACACCTTCAAAAGAGATGCTGCTGACATCTTTGTTGACCATCAAATCAGCTTTACCCAAGCCGTTCTCGGTGATGTTATTAAAATTCCCACCATCGACGGCGATCTCAAACTCAAAGTTTACCCTGGTACCCAACCTGGTACTCTCATTCGCCTCCGCGCTAAAGGCATGCCTCATCTTCGTGGTTCAGGTAGGGGAGACCAGTACGTCCGTCTTCTCGTCAAAGTCCCTCAAAAACTCTCCCGTCAGCAAAAACAACTCCTCAAACAGGCAGGAATCTAACTCCACGGCCGTTGAACTAGACCCCCCTCTGTTAATTTCCCTTTTTCACCCAAATTACAGCTATTATCCTCAATTGTGATACAATTTTTTTATGGCCACAGCTAAACCAAAAACCCAGCTGCCTCCTTTCTCTACTTTCATTAGCACCGTCATTATTCTTCTTTTAATCTATGCCTTTTTTTCCAAGCTCACCATCAAGTTCTACGGTTCAGCCTTATTTTTCTTCTATCACTACATCCAACACATGTGGCTTTCTGTTATTGCCCTTGGTATCTTTCAAACTTTCTTAATGATGCCTCTTCGTATTATCAATCTAGCTCTTTCCACTAACGTTAAAGAGTTTGAAAGCAAGGTCGAGGAACTTGAAAGCAAGGAAGAACAACAATTCTTAATCAAACAAACCGTTTCTGGTGGCAACCCAATCATGCTCTGGTATTTAATTAACTTCTTCCTCCAAATCATTTCCTACCTTTCGATTGGTCGTATGTTCCTGATCGATTTTTATAACTTCAAACTTGACCCCAATCTTTTATTTTCTTTTGTGCCTTATCCTGACTATCCCATCAAAGACCCTATTTTCAAAATTCCTTACCCGGCCATCACTCAAACAAAAGATTTCGGCCTTATCTGGGTTTTTATCGCTTGGGGTCTAATTCTTATCTATAAACTTTTTCATTCCAAGTTCATTGCTTACTACCGCCGTCTCCCTGAAGACAAAAAATTCTCTACCTCTGACAATACCGTCTTTCGTTATCTCAAACGTTTCTTCAGGTATTCCGGCGGCTTCATCACCCTCTTTTTTATTTTAAGCTGGATTCTCATCCGCCATTTTCCCACCAACTGGACCTTAAGAATTTTTACTGGTGATGTTGGCGTTCCTAACTACCGGCTTAACTTTATTACCGCCGTTGGTGCCTCTATCATTGTTCTCTGGCTTAATCTGCCTAAAATTTCCAAAAAAGCTCAACTGGCCCGAGCCATGAGCATTTCTGAAGATGTTATCTTCAAAACCCAACAAGAGCTTTTTAAGTCCACCTTAAGAAATGCTATCATCATTGGTCTTGGTGCCTACTACATCACTCGCTTTATCCCCAGCGCTTTTGAGCTTTCAATCTTCACTCTAGAAATTATCTCTTTTCTCTCACCCCTTACCATTGACCGCCTTGTTTTTTCTCAATTCAAGGTCCCAGCTCCAGCTGAAGAAAAAAGCCAAGCTAAGACTCAGGCCAAACCCGATTGACCCTAGTCGACCCCTGTGGTAAACTATTCCCTGACAAGATACATTTCCTATGGAAAGAGGTGGGCATTAATCCCACCCTTTTTGTTAAAATTGAACTATGGCTATCAAACAACCAAAGTCTGCCCGGACAGAGTTTACGTCAGCTCTTAACCAAATCTGTGCTGAAAGGGGTATTAGTCCCAAGGCAGTCATTGACACCATTAAGGCTGCCTTAGTAGCCGCTTATCGCAAGGACTATGGTCTAGAAGAGGAAATTGAATACGAAGCCGAGCTTGATGAGGTGACTGGTACCGCCAAGCTTTTTAAATTTCCTGAAGGTAAGCCCAAGAAAAAAAAGGACGTCACCCCTCCTGGTTTTGGCCGCATTGCTGCTCAAACCGCCAAACAAGTTATTCTCCAAAAAATCCGCGAAGCCGAAAAAGATGCCATTATTGACGAATATCAGGATAAAATCGGCACTTTAGTCAACGGCATGGTTTTAAGATTTGACGGCAGGTTTATCATCTGCGATATCGGCCGCGGTCAAGGCTTAATGCCACCTGAAGAACAAGCTCGCGATGAACATTACCGGCTCAACCAACGTCTCACCTTCTATATTAAAGATATCCGCGAAACTATGAAAGGCCAGCAAATCATAGTCTCCCGAGCTGACCCAGAGTTAGTTATTGGTTTGTTCAAACGTGAAGTTCCTGAAGTTAACTCCGGCGCGGTTGAAATCAAAACCATTGCTCGAGAAGCTGGCAGTCGTTCCAAAGTGGCTGTCGCTTCTACCCAGGCTGGTGTTGATCCAGTTGGGTCTTGCGTTGGTCAAAAAGGCGTTCGAGTTCAAGCTGTCATTAATGAGTTGGGTGGTGAAAAAATTGATATCATCGAACACTCAGACGGCATTGAAAAATTCATTACTGCTGCACTCCAACCCGCCGAAAATCTGGAAATCAAAGTTAATGATAAGAAAAAAACCGCCGATGTTACTGTCTCTGAAGATCAGTTATCTCTAGCTATCGGCAAAGATGGCCAAAATGTCCGCTTAGCCGCCAAACTGACTGGCTACAAAATCAACATTAAGGGCCCTAAGGGTACCAAGATTACTGCTACAAAAGATGACGTTGAACATGAAATCGATAAACTCAATCTCTCCTCTCGTGTCAGAAACGCTCTTGTTGTTGCTGAAATCACTACCATCAAAGACCTCAAAGCCAAGTCCGAATCAGAACTCAAAGACAGCAAGGGTTTAGGCCCAAAAGCCTTAATTGAAATTCAAGAAAAATTAACCGAGCTCTCTGAAAAGAAATCTAAGAAATCTAAAAAGAGATGAGTCGGCTGATCATATTTTTACCATGGCAAAAGCTAAAACAAATAATCGACCACCAATCATCACTGTCATGGGGCATATCGACCATGGCAAAACAACTCTTCTAGACGCTCTTCGTCAATCCAACCTAACTCAACAAGAATCAGGTGGCATCACCCAACACATCGGCGCCTATCAGATCGAGCATCAAGGTAGAAAGCTTACCTTTATTGATACCCCTGGGCACGCTGCCTTTGCTGCCATGCGTTCTCGAGGAGCCCAAGTAACAGACCTAGTTATTCTCGTCATTGATGCTGTTGAAAGCGTCAAACCTCAGACTAAAGAATGTCTTGACCATATTAACTCTGCCAAAGTTCCTTTTCTAGTGGCCATCAACAAAATTGATCTACCTAACGCCTCACCCGACATTGTTAAAAAGGATTTGGCTGATGCTGGTGTTTTAGTCGAAGGTTATGGTGGCGATATTGTCTGCGTCGAAGTTTCTGCCAAAACCAAAAAAGGCCTGGATCAGCTTTTAGAAATGACTTTACTTCTAGCCGATATGCAGAATCTTAAAGCCGATCCCCACGGCTCATTCAACGGAGCAATCATCGAATCCTCTCTGGATCAAAAACGCGGCCCCTTAGCTACCATCATTGTCAAAAATGGCACTCTTAAGATAAGGGATAATCTCCAAGCAGAAAACAGCTTTGGCAAAGTCAGAGCTCTTTTCAATGAAAACAACCAGAGACTTACTCAGGTCCTTCCTGGCCAAGCTACCCAGGTTTTAGGCTTTAAACAAGTTCCCCCTGTTGGCAGTCCGGTTACTTCTCCAGAAGCTCAATCTCCAGCTTCACCCGCTCAACCCACCGCCAAAGGCGAACCCCCCTCACAATCAGAAGAAGAAGTTGATACTAAAAAATTAAAAATTATCCTCAAAGCCGACGCCGCCGGCACCCTTGAAGCCATTACTCAAAATCTAGGCGACGAAGTGACACTCGTTTCCCAAGGTATTGGTGACGTTACTGAATCAGATATTCTCTTAGCCGACTCCACCGGCGCCAAGATTTTAGCTTTTCGAGTTAAAATTATCTCTGCCGCTAAAAAATTGGCTGACATAGAAGGCATCTTCATTAAACAATATTCTCTTATCCATGAACTTTTGGATGATGTTCAAGAACAAATTCTCAAATTGCTTGAGCCTACTATTGATGAAAAAATTATCGGCCAAGCCAAAATCATTGCTGAATTTACTGTCAAAGGTCAATCTATTGCCGGCTGCCAAGTTGAATCAGGTAAATTCACTACCGGTAGTCTCGTCCATCTTCAACGAGGTAAAGAAACCTTAGCTGACTCCAAAATCAAATCCATCCAGTTGGGTAAAAAAACCGTTGACAAAGCCAAAAAAGGCGAGGACTGCGGGGTTTTATTATCTCCTCAACTCGACTTCAAGTTAAAAGACAGACTCATTGTCTACCAAAAACTTTCTTAATATCCTATAGCATTGACTTGCCTCTATTTTTTTGAGACAATAACTATATGCCAAAAACTTACAACACCGAACCGGTCAAACAGGCATTACAAACAGCCCAAACCGTTCTAATTTTACTGCCGCAAAATCCTCAGTTGGATGCCGTCGCTGCTGGTTTGGCTTTGTATTTAGCTCTCACCAAGAGCCAACTCAACACCATCATTGGTTGTGCCACCGAGATGACCGTTAATTTCAATCGCCTTTTTGGTGTTGACAAAATTAAACCCCGAATCGGCAATCAAAATCTGGTTATCTCTTTTAACTACCCCGAAGATTCTTTAGAAAAAGTTTCTTACGATAAAGACCTTGCCAATAAAAAATTCCATCTCACCATCGAACCCAAGGCTGGTATGTTACCCCTTGATCCCGGTCAAGTTGAATACTCTCACACCGGCTCTAATGCTGACTTAATCTTTATCATCGGTGCTCGCTCTTTGGAAGACTTAGGTTATCTATACCAACAGGAAAAAAAACTTCTGGATGATAAACAAAAAACTTTAGTTAATCTCTCTCATCTTGATAAAAATGCTCAGTTCGGCACCGTCAACCTTTATGATCCCACTGCCAGCGGTTGTTCCGAGATCATGTTTACCGTTCTTCGAGTTTTGGAATTACCCCTTGAACAGGATATTGCCACCAATCTTTTAGCTGGTATCGAATCAGCCACTAACAATTTAACCACAGCTTCCTCAGCCGACACCTTCGAAACTATTGCCCAACTCATGCGTCAGGGTGCCAAAAAAAGCCATGTTACCACCACTCCAGTCAGCCCTTTTCCCGCTAGATCCCAGCCATTCCGACCCCGAAGCCCATTTGTCAAGCCTGCTTTCCAACCTCCCACTTCGCCAAAACCTGCATCACCCAGCAGTCTACCTGCCGACAGGCCTATCTCTCCAACCCTAGCTATGCCTCAACCATCAACCCCACCGACACCTAAACCAACTCCCATTACTCTCTCCAGCTCGCCTCAACCATCACTCCCTCAACCTCCTATAAAACAGACTGCTTCTACTGGCGGACGACCCTCACCTGATTGGCTCAAACCCAAGGTGGTTACTACCTCCGGCAACAAAATCTAATCTTCTCAAACCAGCCTCTCTCTGATAAAATACCTCTATGAGTCTTAATCCTAACGATAAACAAAAAATCATCAAAAAATTCGCTACCCAAAAAGGCGATACCGGCTCACCAGAGGTGCAGATTGCTCTGTTAAGCGAGAAAATTAAAAGACTCACCCAGCACCTCAAAGGTCATAACAAAGACAGTCATTCTCGCCGTGGACTTCTAGCTATGGTCAGTAAGCGCCGCCGTCTGCTAAACTATCTACAGAGGAAAAACAAGAAAAGACATCAAGATGTTACTACTAAATTGAAATTGAAAAAATAACTACCTCAAGGATCAAAAGACAGATCGAGGAGTCAGAAGTACAAATACCTACATATTTGTAGCTCCCGCTTCTTAATCTTCTTTTACTCCTCGGGTAGGAAAATCCCATGAAAAAACTAAATAAAACTTTACAAAAAACCGTTACTATCAACGGTAAAGAATTAATTTTTGAAATCGGCCGTTTTGCCGAACAAGCCACCGCTGCTGTCCTGATTCGTTCCGGCGATACTGTAGTTCATGTCACCGTTGTTGCCGGCAGCCAGCGGTCTGACATTGACTATTTCCCTTTATTTGTCGAGTATCAGGAAAAACTTTATGCTTCCGGCATTATTAAAGGTTCCCGTTGGGTTAAACGCGAAGGTCGACCCACCGATGAAGCTATCTTAAAAGCTCGTTTGATTGATCGTTCCATCAGACCTTTATTCCCCCCAACCTACAAGAACGAGGTCCAAGTGGTTGCCACCGTCTTATCTTACGACCAGCAAAACGATCCAGATATATTGGCTCTTTGTGCTACCTCAGCCGCTCTCGCCATCTCAGAAATTCCCTGGCAAGGCCCGATTGCTGCTGTCAGAGTTGGCCTTGATGAAAAAGATCAACTAATCATCAATCCCACTCGCGATCAACAGAAAACCTCCAAGCTTGACTTAGTTGTTTCCGGCTCCGATCAAGCTGTTGTTATGGTTGAAGCTGGTGCCCGGGAAGTTACCGAAGATAAAACCTTACAAGCTTTGCAAAAAGGCCAAGATGAGATCAAAAAAATCATTGCCGTTATTAACCAACTGGTTAAAGAAACCGGCATTAAAAAACAAGCCATCACTGCCGTTTCAGTTGAGCCAGACCTAAAAAAACAAGTCTTGGCTAAAACTCAAAAATCCATTGATGAACTTATCGACCAAATGAAATCCGGCGCCAGCTTAAAGGATTTGTTTGACATTGAAACAGCCTGTGTCGAAGAATTGCCAGATCTTGATAAAAACATCATCAAAGAAACAATCAATGATTATCTCAAAACCACTTTAAGAAACAAGCTTTTTAGCAAAAAAATCCGTCCCGACGGCCGTCAGCCAGACGAAATTAGATCTCTTTCCTCAGAAGTGGCTGTCTTGCCTCGTACTCATGGTTCCGGCCTTTTCAGAAGAGGTTCTACCCAAGCTTTAACCATTACTACTTTAGGTTCACCCAGCCTTGAGCAGTTAATTGAAAACTTGGAGGGTGAGACATCCAAGCGCTACATCCATCACTACTGCTTCCCGCCTTATTCAGTTGGTGAAACCGGCCGTATGGGCTGGCCTTCCCGTCGTGAAGTCGGTCATGGTGCTTTAGCCGAACGCGCCCTTGAACCTGTCATTCCCGACGAAAATACTTTTCCCTATACTATCAGAGTTGTTTCCGAAGTCATGTCTTCTAATGGTTCCACCTCCATGGCCAGTGTTTGCGGTTCCACTCTGTCTTTAATGGATGCTGGTGTGCCTCTTAAAAAACCAGTCGCTGGTATCTCCATGGGTTTAATGGTCAAAGATAAAGATTATCTTGTCCTCACCGACATTTTAGGTTTAGAGGATCATCTTGGCGACATGGACTTTAAAGTCGCCGGCACCAAAGACGGCCTCACCGCTTTACAGATGGATATTAAGGTTTCTGGCATTACCTTTGACATCTTAAAAGTCGCTCTTGAGCAAGCCAAAGCCGCTCGGTTAACCATCCTTGATAGCATGACCAAGACCATTGCTAAGCCCAATGACAAAGTTTCACCCTTTGCCCCTAAGATTACTACTTTAAACATTCCTCAGGACAAAATCGGTGAACTCATCGGTCCCGGCGGCCGCATCATCCGTCAGATCATCAAAGAAACCGAATGTCAGGTTGACGTTGATGATGATGGTCGGGTAGTCATCAGTGGCGAAAATCCAGATAAACTTCAACAAGCTGTCAACTGGATCGACGGCCTAACTCGGGAAATCCAGGTTGGTGAGGAATTCGATGGCCAAGTGGTCCGCCTTGAATCATTCGGAGTTTTTGTCGAGATTCTGCCTGGTCGTGACGGCATGGTTCATGTCTCCAAACTCTCCACTGGTTATGTCCAGAACCCTAAAGACGTAGTTAATATCGGCGACACTCTTCACGTTCGCGTCGTCGAGATTGACGACATGGGTAGAGTTAATCTATCCGCCTTAACCCCGGAGCAAGAACAACAGGCCCGCCAAAATCGCCCACCTCGTCAACCATCTGGTTCACCTCGTCGTCAATCAGGTCCGCCCCGCCGACCAAATCGCCGTCATCAATCTGGCCGATCAGGTCGTTCCCACCCACCCCGTCGCCCCTAACTCTATGTTAGAATCTTTTTATGACTACCCAATCTGCTCTAGTTAAAGAAACAGGAAAACTTAAGGATAAACTCAATCAAGTTACTCTTCCTCCTGAACTTAAAAACAAGGTTCAGGAAATGATCGAACGCCTCTCTCTTATGGCAGAACACAGCGGTTATTCTTCAGAATACGAGCGTACCTCTCAATATATTAACTGGATTACTGCTTTACCTTGGGATAAAACCACCCAGGACCGCCTCAAACTTAAAACCGCCCGCCAAATCCTTGATAAACATCACCATGGCATGGATCAGGTCAAAGATAGAATTTTAGAGCATCTCTCTATCATGTTCCTCACCCGCGGTCAAAAAGAAGTCTCCCGCGCCCCTATTCTCTGCCTCGTTGGCCTAGTCGGCACTGGTAAAACCACTTTTGGTCCCTCACTTTCAGAAACCATGGGTAGAAAATATATCCGCATTCCTTTTGGTGGCATGGGTTCAGCCCGGGATCTCCGCGGTCAATCTCGCCTTCACCCTGATGCCGAACCCGGCCTGGTTATCAAAGCCCTCAAACGCGCCGCTAGTAAAAACCCCATTTTACTTTTAGACGAAATCGACCGAGTCACCACTGCCGCCCGGGCTGACATCATGGGGGTTCTGGTTGAACTCTTAGATCCTGAACAAAACTCTCAATTTATTGACCATTATCTTGATTATCCTTTTGATCTCTCCGACGTGCTCTTTATTGCCACCGCCAACAACACCCGCAACATTGCCACTGCCGTCTTAGACCGTCTAGAAATCATCCAAATGCCTTCCTATACCGACGAAGAAAAAATCACCATCGCCAAAGAATATATTCTACCTCGTACTCTCAAAGAATCAGGCTTAACTAAAGATAACCTTACTATTGATGACAGTGTCTGGCCCAAAATTGTTCGCCCTTTAGGTTATGATGCTGGTCTCCGTACCCTTGAGCGCAACATTGACGGCATTGCCCGTAAAATTGCCCGAACCATTGTCGAAAAAAAAGGCCAACACTTTCACCTCACTTTAGACAACATCAAAAAATATTTACCCAGCTACTAATATGCCCAACAATCTTCGAATCATACCATTGGGCGGCGGCCCCGGCATGGTCACCAACAATATGTATGTTTATCAATCTGGCAAAGATATCTTGATTGTTGATTGCGGCATCGGTTTTCCTGAAGACAAAGTCTCTGACGACATCCTTATCCCCGACATCCAAT
>Ga0209976_10000423_pt1 | contig 28891 bp, 55 predicted proteins | sample SumtaG_FD_182806 | JGI IMG/M metagenome (GOLD analysis project Ga0209976, IMG submission 182806) | Deep subsurface microbial communities from Indian Ocean to uncover new lineages of life (NeLLi) - Sumatra_00157 metaG (SPAdes) (version 2) | ecosystem: Environmental > Aquatic > Marine > Oceanic >...
GATCTCAAATAAGACCTCTCAGGCATTTCAATATCTGGGATCATATGACCCTTTGAAAAGAAATCTTTTCCCCCCGATTGCCAGTGTAACGCTTTCTTATTTCTAGGCGCAACAAAATGAGCCGGAATCAAGCCCCCAAATTCATGGATTTTTGCATAAGGAACACCTGTTGAGAATACATCACTAAATACATTTCCGTCGCTATCAATCCCGACCTTCTTCTGGATCGAGTTGAAGAGGCTTCCCGATTGGACATTCAACACCCGACCGCGGAGGTTGTTTTTGGCCTCAGCTTCCACCAAAGAGGCTGCTCTAAACATAGCCGTTAGAGCGAGCTTTTGGATCACAATCGGCATATTGCGCAGATCTTGGGAAAACTTAGTAATATTGTGATCTATGGTGACCTTTAACACTTAAACTCCAAATAAATTGATTTGAGGCTTTTCATAAGCTCCAAGAGTCATATTCTCATAAGGATCCAGCAGCTCAGTGACAGCCTCTGGGACGCCGTCTTTTAATTTGGTGAAGCTTTGCCCCATAGTTCCTTTGCTTAAAACGCCGAGAGTTCTGTTCGATCGTTGGAACTCCCAGAATTCAATGATTTGAAGAGTCGCCATTTTGATTCCGCCCGGAACATCATCGGCATCCAGCGCCCAACCAGCTTCATAATTTACGCGAATCGAGCCAAGCTCAGATCCTGAAAAGACTCGACCAATGACGTTATTCTCATCATCATCTCTGAGAGCAATATCATTTCCAATTTTAGTCAAAGCAACATCCGCATCTTGAGGGATATCAGCCACACCTCTCAACAAAAAGTTGATAGGATCTAACTCGGTTTCCGCGCCAAAATTTCGATTGAAATCAATAAATATTGAGTTTATTTGTCTAATAGGCCAATGGCTTGGGACAATTACATTTGAATTGTTCCCGTCTAGATCTTCCTGCTTTGTTCTAGTGATCACATTTGTTTGAATATAACGCTCCACCCAATCCGTAGCTGAGTTGATCAAAAGCTCATATCTTTTTCGGCGTTCCTCGACTCCTTTATCAAAAGCAACATCATCAAGACCGCCAGCTAAATTGGCCACAGCCACAGGACTCGTTTGAGCTGTTGCCCCAGTTCCTGAGACAGTCACGTCGACCAAAGCCGCGGCGGCTGGGAATCCATCCACCAAAGCTTTCACAGCGTCGGCATCAGTTGTTCCGTCGGGGAATGTCACCTCGATAACATTCGCCGAAGGAACCGCAACAGCAGCGACTCCGTCTTTATATTCAATTGTGATGGCATTTCCCAAAACACCAACCAATTTGGCAATGTATGTCAAATCCTGAATAACAAGAAAAGCCTTCACCTCAGCCTGAGGAACATCAATCTTTATATCCTCAACACCAAGCCATTCAGCGACCTCGTCGACTGTACAATAAACTTTAGCTTTTAATTTACTGATAAATGTAGCCATAAAGCCTCCACTTAGTATTTACAAACTAGATATCAACCGGCTTATCGAATAGGAATTTCCGGAAAGTATTCTTGGCCGATCTCAAATTCCCATGGTTCGAATCTACAGGTCCAGGAAGAATATTCAAAGCATAATTTGTTGGACCAGATGTTTGAGTGATCGTAGCTGTAAAGCCTCTGAGGGTTTTAGTCCGAACCCTAGGAGCGATTAACTTATAGGTATCTGTTACCAAAGGCGTTCCGGAAAAAGCTACAGTGACCGTGACAACGCCTGTTCCTGGCGTGTATGTGTCAACCTTCCTTCTTTCACCAGATTGAGCGCCCGATGTCATTTGAATCTCATAACTATCAAGATCAGCCGCTAAAGGGAATGTCCCATTTAATGTGGTGTCTTCCACAGAACTTGGTGAAGCCGCGTCAGTTAAAGACGATAAATGAGAAGGCGTTCCAACTGTATTAAAACGCCAAGATGCTGAATCCGATACCCCTATTCCCATTTTAAGTCCCCTCGTTCAATTTGACCAACTCTTCAAGAATTGCCGCCAATAAAGCTTTAGTTGGATCTAAATCATATTCACTCTTTAAAGTAGGATTGGCGATCAGTTTTTTTACCTCTTTGTCGAGTTTATCCTTTTTCTTTTTATTATCTTTGGCAGCCTTATTTTGTCGAATCTCTTCTTTTGTTACTTCTTTCATAACTAGACCTCAACCAATTCTGTGATAACAGCACATCCACCAATAGCAACACCTTCAGAGGTTTCAAGATTTGATAAAACCAAAGCAATCTTTTTAACTCCATCACCAGTTCCGACAAACTGTTTAAATGCAGCATCTTGGATTTGAATAATCTCTTCATTCTCAGACCCATAATCCCAAACAATACAGACAGTTGCAGTTTTATTCTGAGTGATATTCCCAATTAATTTTTCCAAATAAACTTCTGCTTGATCGTCGGGGATCATAGAAATCGCCGAATCAGAAGCTGCTGGAACAATTTCGGCCAAATGCAATGGAGTTTTTATTCTCTTTTTTCCCATAATTATCTCCAGTTCACCACGACTTCAAAACCAGCTCCACTTGTATCATAAAAGAGACCATTGTTTAATCGTCGGCCATAAGGGATTGGGATTTGATCATTCGTCAAATCAAGAGAAATTATAGGAACCCCAACAGCCGCAATGTTATCAAAAAGCTCCAAAGTCGCACCAGCAACTCCGACTTCATTGATAATCACTGAAACCAATTCCCCCGGAGAATTCTTTAATAAACCGTCTCCATCTAAAATAGTGACTGAATCCGGCTGAGCTGACGATGTTCCAATCCTCGAACAACTAAAACCCCTTGTTTTTAGAGTATTTACGGCTGTATTACCGTTGATATTTTCAACCCTTAGAGCGACCGCCAAATGAACGGTATCGTATGCAACAGATAGCAGCGATCTCATAGTATGGACTAATCGACGATTTTGAAAAAATAAAATAACTCCAGCGTTATAAACCAACTCAAAAACGCTAACTATTTCACTTTTCCTAAAGGCAACGTTTCCATTAAAATTGTTTTCAAAGATCTCCTCAACGTCAGATCCACCACGCTGTCTAACTAGACTAATTACCCCACTGTTATTTCTAAACAAAACCCCATCTTGAATAGTCGACAAACCAGCCGGTTGAATAGGATCAAAAACACCGAATTCTCTGATCACGTCGGGAGCATTTACATCTTCCATTTGGATCGCGAGATGAGCCTTGTTGAATGTGGCAGTTACAAATTCAGCTCTATTGGCCGTCTGAACTTCGGCGATAGAATCAGCAACAGCACCGGTACTTAAAACCAACTCACCATTAACAACTGCACCAGATCCAGATCCGACATTATTCGTCAACCAAGTTACGTCGGGCAATGGTCCGGATTCAAAGTTTCCACCGATTAAGCGAATCAACTCTCCGGTTTCAATAACTCCGCTTGGAGCCACTACAAATGGAGATCTCGTTTCAGTATCGAACAGAGCATCCCTTGACATATTTTGATAAACTGAAACACCTACAGAGAATTCGACATCCCCAGTTAAAATCTCAGCTTCAAAGGTTACAAAACTGTGGAAGTCTATAAGGGTCTTTTTAACCGGACCAACGCTATCACAAGGAATCAATAGTATCTGAACGGGATCCACACTGTCGCTAAATCTGTCAAAAACCTTTAGCATTATAGCCGAATCCGGAGCCATCGTTTTGACAAAAATACTAACGACAAGACGAGACCCTTTGACGATCTCAAGATCTCTTGAAATCGTTGAAGGACTAATCGTCTTTAAAGGGAAAACAACTTTGGTGTCATTTTCTTTGACTTTAAGGAACTCCAACCCCTTACTCCGATTTTAAATTTTTAAGCTTTTTGGTCTTTGTCCATGGTCTTTTATATTCCATCTTGTTTTTAGTCGGAGCTTTGGTCTTTGGGCCACCTTCTAAGGTGAAAGCCTCTGGATATTTTATAGCCAAAGATTGAGCCATGCCATCGGCTGTCTGGATATGCGTCCCGGCTTTGCGTTCAATATTGCTACCAAGGGCTTTCATGGCCTCTTTAGGGTCTTTAATCAATAATTTCATTCTAACCTCCGTCAAAAAAAAAGGGAGACGCTACCGCCTCCCTCATATCATCTACCGCCTAGCGGTCTTTTAGCTGATTACAGTGCGATATTGAAGATCTCCGCGCCAGAACTCTCTGTGGCGTAGTTTGATCCGTCAGCTTTCAATACAGCTTGGAAGGCGTACCTTTGAAAGCTAACCATATCGAGGACATCCAACTCAGTCTTATTCGAGTCCACTCGAACTTGAACCGGTCGTCTCAATCCAGTAAACCAACGCTTGCGGTTTACCATGAGGACTGATCCTCGGATGTTATTTGGAACAGTTGCAGAGTTAACTCCAGTCGTGTCCAGATCCTCTCGGAGATATTCGCTGACAATAACTGGCATTCCTTCGTAAGCTGCGAGTTGACCAGTGATCACGGTTGCTTTCGCTCCCAATTGCTCCATGGTTCGAACATCGTCAAGCTGAAGAAGTTGGTTGTAAACTTTTGGACCTGAGATCAAAACCAATTGGCTTGGATCTACACCGAATTTGCCCATTTTTGCTCGACCGTCTGAAAGTTCAGATTCACTAATAGCCGCATCGCCCACATCTACTCGAGAATCTGGATCAGCAGCCTGCAAACGAACTCGAATCCCATCCCAAGCCGTCTCAGGAGTTGTGGCCAAAATTGAAGCGATGGTCGTACCACCGGCAACATCGGGCAACTGTGAGAAGTTATGCATGGCGCCAGTTGAATCGCCTTCAAGGATCGCGATTTCAACCGACTTTTCTTGGCCTTCAATCAACTCAATCCTGATAGCGCGAACGATATCTGGAGCAGAATCTTCATTTAACTCCTCGGGCAACTCATAACGGTTAGCGAGCTTCACCGCGTCAAACTGAATTGTCTCATCAGTGTTAAAGACTTGCTTGGCGCCTGCTGTGGCCTGACCAAGCTTCCGAGCAACGGCACCATTCGTTAGAACTGGCCATTTAAACGGATTTGAAGGCATTCGGACTTCCATGAAAAGCCCGGAGACTTTTCGATCCAAATTGAATTCATCTATATATGAGCTGGCGACCAACGTTGGGATCCATTCGAAACCCTCGTCACCTGATTCAATACCAAAGGCCTTCATGGTGTACTGAAAATTGTCATTGTAATATTTGAGATCTTTCACATCTTTTTTGAAGAGCTGTGCTGAGATCATCAAAACATCCACATCCTCTTTGAATTGCTTAGCTAAAGCAATTTCATCAGCTCCGAGATATGCGTATTTTTTGTCAGAAGTGTCCACACTGAGAAGAGCGTCAAAACTTTTTGCTCCCCAACCGCTCAGCTTTGTGCGAGCCGCTTTAGGCATAAGCTTTTTGTTTGCCGGTTTTGCTGGTTTTCCACTGGCTGCTGCTTTCGCTTTGGCTGTGGCCACCTGTTTACGCAAAGTCGCTACGGTTTGTTTGAGATTCATTTGGGACTCCTATTTACAATAAAAATTGAAATTTGATTTTGGTTCCTTCATTAACTATATACAACACCGCCCAAAGTAACTTCTGAGCGGCGCTTAATTTGGACTAATCTTTGTCTTCTGACTCCACATCCGCAATCTCTTCAAGCTCTTTCAAAAGATCGTCAGCTTCATCAAGCAGCTTCTCTTCTTCCTCATCGGAAAGCTTTTCGTCGCCACCATCAGCAGCAAGTTTGGCCGCTTCTTCAGCAGCTAATTTCTCAGCAGCTAATCGAGCCTCTTTCTCTTCTTCGGTCTCTTCTTCTTCCTCATCTTCATGAGTATCATCGCCTTTATCACCCGCGTCAGATTCGAGAACCACAGACATAGCTTCCATCAAAACGTCTAGCTTTTCGTTGATAGCCGCGAGCATGGCTTTATCATCCTCATCTTCCGGCATCTTTGCAGCTTCTTCAGCGGCAATTCGAGCAGCTTCATCTTCAGCCTCTTTGGCTAATTTGGCAGCAGCCTCTTTCTCAGCGTCAGTTTGACCATCAGCAGCAAGTTTGGCGGCTTCTTCAGCGGCTAATTTCTCAGCAGCTTCTGTGGCCAACTTCTCAGCAGCTAATTTCTCAGCAGCTAGTCGAACCGCTTTCTCAGCATCCGTCTCAGCCTTAGCGTCCTTTTTCTTGGCGTTCTTCTTTTGAGACTCAAGATAGAATTTCATCTTTGCCAAAACTTGCTTCTTTTTCAATTTCATGACCATCTCCCTAAAATTACTGTTCTTTTTTAGATTCTTGATAAATTTCAACTAACTCACTAACAAAACCCGGATCAATCTTCTCATCACTAGACAGCTGATTCATTGCCTCGCAAAGGAACGTCTTGAAATCATCCGACATCGAAACATCAGATTTATCATCGCCCTTCTCACCTTCTGTCGGCTCAAACTTCGCAAATGGATTGCATGGAATAGTGACAACCGAAATCTCCAAGAGTTCGATTTCTTTAACAATATTGACAGCTTCGCCCTTGTCCCAATCAGCATCAAGCTCATTGTAGCCAATGGAAAAGGTTTTGAGAGCGCCTTCGTCAATCTTGGTTCGCACGTCCTCAACATCTTTGGCCTTTGAGATCATAGCTTTGACCCAAAGTCCTTTTCTTTCAGCATTCTCGTCATTTATGATCTTGAACTCGATAACTTTGCCGATGATCTTGTCCCAATCGTGTTGGAATAAAAGGACAGGATTCTCCATAAATTCAGACATTGTCTTTTCAAATGCTGATGGAAGGATTATGTCGTCGACGCGATCTTTGTCGGAAGTGTTAGCAAAACCTTGGATGAAAATATTTCCTTTTCCATCCTTTTCGACCGACTTTTTGTCCCAGTCGATAGCGCAAGTCATCCGCTTCATTTTTTCTGCGGAGTGTCGCTTATGTTTGTCTTTTATATTGTAGCACTTCATTTTTACACAATCCCTTTCATTGACTATTTACAATTCCCAGACTCAAACCTTTTCTATGAATGGATCGGACACCTTTTCTTTGGTGGTTTTTCACACATAGAATGAGCAGCCGCTGCGGCCTGATCTGGCTTCATCCCCTCATCAATTAGTTTAGGGATAGCTCTTTGGACACATTCGTCCACAGTCTCTTTAGGCTTACGTGTTACCTTTTCGTGAATTAATTGAGCTTTTCCCAAAGCCTTCATGATTTCTTTATTCCGCCATTTCGAGGATCGTTTGGCCAAATTTTTCCGTAATTTTGATTCAGCCTCAGAAACCGGTTGAGTTAATGGAGATCTGTCGCCGACAATATCTTGGATGGCTTCTTTGTCCTCTTCCAAGAAATCAACCACAGTGCAGCGACAATTTATAACTTCTTTAGCCTCTCCGCCCGGCTCCCGCGGGAATTTTAGACCGTTAGCAAATGTCTCATCAACTCCGACCACATCCTCATTTATCGCCTCATGTGAATCGCGAACCTTGGAATCCCTGGAATCTAGCCACATCTTTTTAAGATTTTCAGCCTCATCTGGAAATTGAGCCTTGAATTCATTACGTTTTAACTGCTGGCCAATGGAGACTCCGGTCAAAGTTTCGGTCCTGGCGATTGTCTTGGCATTCGCGAACTCGCCAAAAACATCCTTGATCCTAGACTCTAGTTCAGTAACAGACACCGATTCAGCGACGCTTGAAGTTATGACATTTTTAAGCTGGTCCAATCTATTCTCAGTAATTGAAACCACATTTTTGGCTGCGATCTTCTTCAAAGCCTTCAGCGCGTCCTCGTTGGGATATGGGATCTCTTTAGGAACTGTCGAATTTTTATATCCATGGCGAGCGGCTCTGATCATGGCTGTTGAAGCGAACCCCGCAAGTTCTTTAATCTGGAACGCCTTGAGATCATCTTGATCCGGGAGGATGTCTTTAGTCTTTCCGCCATCTCTCCACCATGCTCCCAACCCTTTCCCGGTGGAAGCTTCTAAATTGCGTAGGATCCACTTTTCAAATCGTTTAAAGAAGGCCGCTGTCTCCACAGCCCGCTCCTCAATCATATCCTCAACACCCTCTCCTGAGACCAATTTCCAATAACTTACGAGTTCTTTCTCGGTCATTCCACAAGAAAAGACTTTCTCCCCATCATCCATTTCGTCAGATCCAGCTGAAATAGGTCCGCCTGTTTGGCCACCATTAACCCGGTCTTGATGCGTGTGGTCGTCTGAATCATTTGCTAAAGAGGTTCGGCCAAGCCGATTCCCACTCTCATCGAAAACCCAATGGAAATGACTTTCACCCATAACCACCTTTCCGCCTGTGTCGCGGTCTGTCGAATCTTTGTGGACATGCGGCCCCTTGGATCTCTTTTCCCCATCATCATTTTCAGCCGGGGAAAGCCCCTCTTCTTGGGCCTGTTGGATAGCCCTTGGAATCGCGATATGTAATGCAACGCCCTGGACAGCAGCTTCGCCGACCAACTCAATCACACGGTCATCAAAGCCTGTATCTGTTTCAACGACATCGTTATTAGCCATGTCATTCTGGGCATTTGCGGTATCTATTTTCTCTTGCCCTCTCCCTGCAGCCAATTGGAACGGGCTAGCCGACCTATTAGCTTGAGCGACCGCTGGAACGATCTTGCCCGATCCGTCTTCAAGCGGCGGAAGCTTCCATATCTTTTCTCTGATCTCATCGATTGAAGCTCCTGTTCCTTTCATTGCGTTGGCTATTGCTCCCAGCTTAACTAAATCTTCCTTCAAAGCTTCTATGTCATCGAAACTAAAGCCCATTCTGAGATTGCGTTCTTTCTTTAAAACAATAGGGGACTTGTTTATCGCAGCTGCGATGATCGCCACAATCGGCATGATCGTATCTATATAATAAGTTGTGTTCTGGATTAAAGCGTTGGAGAAGGTGGCTCCATCAAGCAAACCGACCTTGATTGGCGGAACATTAAAGGCTGACAAGATCGGCTCTTTATTATTCTTCAAGAAATCAATCAGAGATGTTTGGCCAGGATTTTGCTCCATCTCTTTATATTCCATCCCGTCTGGAAGGATTAAGGTCTTGTGATGATTACGCTTTCCGGTAAATTGAGCAGAGAAACTCTTCTCTAATCGATTAACCTGCTCTCTGGTCAGCTTCCTTTTGGCCTGGATAACCCCGCCAAGTCTTGCGCCCTGCTTATAAAATCTGAGCATATGCTCCATGGCATATCGATCGAGCAGAATATTTTTGATTACGCCGACAATTGGAGAATGGCCAACCAATGGATCGCATGGATTGGGGAGCTTAATGTGGATAACTTCTTCGGCTGGGAATTCAATATCAGCCTCATCATTGATCATTTTATAGCCGCGGATGAATTTATTGTGGTTTTCCTCATCAATAACAGCCTCGACTAAAGCTGAGTTGAGCCTGAACATATTTTTGACATTGGTCTTTCTTATTCGATCCATGGCCTCTTGGAGTCTTTGAGATGATCCATCCGAAAGATCTGAACCGGCCTGATCACACCAAATAAAAGCTTCACCGGTTGCCAACAAATCCATGACGATGAGCATCCAGAATTCAATCCCCGTCATTATACTGTTAGGAAATCTCATGACGTTCATCTCTGGCTCGCCGCTGGCATCGACCCAAACTTCTTTTGAGACTGTACCTTTTGAACCATCTGGATTTTCTATCTCTTCCTTTTTAAAGAACCTCTTATCTAATTTAACCGGTAGAGCGCCAATTGTTTTGGCAATAGTATGGACCGCTATGAAGAACCAAGTCTCAGTACAATATAATCTTTGGAGAAACATCTTATTAACTTGCTCGTCGACGACATTGAAGAAGCCTCCGAGAGGTGCAGCGCCATCGGTTGAGACGGCTTTTTCCTCAATGATTGCAATCTGTTCATTAAATTCCTTTTCATCAGCGAGCTTATCAAATTCATTTTGCAAATCTTTTATTTGATTTTCTAAGTCGCTTGTCTTCTTTTTGAATGGATTCAAATCTTTTATTTTCATGAGCCGTCCTATTATTTTTGTCTGACATAAACTATCTACAACAACCGGATAAGTTGGCGAAATAGCTTGAGTTTCTTATTAAACTTTTTATTTGATTTCTTTGACGTAATAAAACCAGACCACGCAAGTTGTAAATATCTATTGAACGGAACCTAAAAACGAAACGAACCACAACCGGAGAATTGAATGTCAGACAAAAAATCACGCCGAATTGCGTCCGCTGATCTATTATCCGAAACCGAGTCAAAATTCCACAAAAACGCCACAGCCGAAGATTGCATCAACGATCTGCGGCGAGTCCAAAAGAGAAATGATTCAACCTTTATCACCCGCATCAAATACAGAAACCTTGGCCGGTATTCTGACAGAACCTGGAACCGATTCTTCGGAACCTTCCTTGAGTTCAGAAAACAGGCCGGTCTCGAGCTGTCCCGCGGAGCCCAGAGGATGGAGCGAGAGATCGCCAAACACGCCTCCCATGATATATATCGCGAGTTCTTTAACGATGAGGTGCTGCCTTGGTACAATAAACACGCTAAGAAAGACCGCAAAAAACACCCTATAAGGACCATGGCCGTCGTCTCAGATATTCATGACATCGAGTGTGATGAGTTTACGTTATCTGTTTTTATATCACAGTGCGAAATGAGACAGCCTGACATCATCGCTCTGAATGGAGATATCTTCGATCTCCCAGAATTCTCCAAATTCGACAAAGATCCTCGAGCCATGAAAAGTCGGGAAAGGTACAATTTTGTTAAGTCTAGAATCTTTGCCCCGTTGAGAAAAGCTTGCCCAAATGCCCAGATCGATTTCCTCATGGGAAATCACGAATTCAGACTCTTGAGACACTTCGCCGATCGCTCCCCTTATCTGAAGATCTGGCTGTCCGATATAATGGACATCACCTTCGCCGACTTCTTTGGCCTGGAAGAGTTCGAGATCAACTGGACTTCAAAGCTGGACCTTGGATGTTATACAAAAAGCGACATTCAGAAAGAGCTTCGCCAAAACTACAAATATTATTATGACCAAACCTATGTCCTTTCTCATGAGCCTGAAACCTTTGGCATCTCTGGATCAAATGGACATCACCACACATTGGAGATGAGATCCTTTTCCAACACCCCATCTTCTCAATACACATGGGTCCAAACCCCTGGCCTCCATAAGCTTGACGCGGAATATATAAAGGGCTTGAACAAATGGAATCTCGGCTTCCTCTTCGTTACAATCAACACCTTGCATAAATCTGTCATACAGGAGCCGGTCCAGGTCCATGAGGATTGGGCCTTGGTCAATGGCGTTTACTATTCAAAGAAAGGCTGAGTATGAAGAATAAGGGCATATACGTTGAATGGGTTGATTCGGCTTCTTTGGATGCATGGGCAACAATCAAGGAGTTGGAGAAGATCCTGTCTACAAAAAGCCATCCTATAAAAACATTAGGATGGCTGATTAAGGAAACAGAAGATTCTATTTTAGTTGCTGAAAATTGGGACGAAAAGACTGAGGCAACTGAAGAATCGACCTATAGCTGTGTGATACGAATACCTAAAAAAATGATCAGCAAAAGGAAGTGGGTCAAGCTGTAACCAGTTGTCTGCAAGCCACATAAGCAGCCGCCTTTGTATACATATAAAATTATTGCCTGTAGACAACATCATCCTCTCTATAGCTTTAATGCTGAAATATCATTGCTCGGAAGCTCACCCTCTCCGCATTTTGGACATTGAAAATTATCCCAACAACCACCCCAAGAAACCTTACAGTCGTGACATTCCATATGCCTAACATACGGAGGATCAACCGCTGACAGATCGCCTAAGTATTTATACTCTATTTCTTCATCTTCCATCTCTGTAATGGTTCTTTTAATCCAACCAAACACTTCTAATCCCTTACAGTTGTATAAATATTAACTCGTGTGGTCTTACCTATGAAGCCAGCTAAGACATCTCTACTTGCGCAGTCATTAGGGTATGGAGAGTCACGTCCATCAAGCCAACAGCACAGAAGCTTAGCTCTTAATGGGTCTTTTTTTATCTCCCAATCATCGGCTAACAGATCATCCTCAGTAAACATATATATGCCTTCACTGTCTTTTTGAACGCACCAATCGTCCGCTCCACTGCGCTTGAATCTCTTTTCTGATTTAATCGCCTCCTGTATTGTCATTGTTCTCACCTCCGCTAGTTCTATAAAAGTACATTCTAATAAGCCCCATGATCACAAATATATTCACGGTCACGGTTGTATTTAATTATGTCGCACCTATTGCACTTAATATTTTCAGTTGCCGGTCCCCACTCTGAAGACGTATTGAATTGTGAAGACAGCAAGCCGCATAATGTTTTTTCTGGCTCTTGCAGAAAATTAAGCTCTGACTCTTCATCAAATAAATGGCACTTCATTTAATCACCTTAAATCTAAAAACACTTCGCCGACTTCATAGCTAACATCTATAAAGCTATCACCGCGCTTAAAGCCATCAACAATATCTTTAAGCCTGTTTGGACTTCCAACAGTTCCAATCACTAAACCATTTTCATCAAGTCTATCAATGGCCCACAATGAATAACCCTGCGCTCTATCATTCCACCCAATTCTAGTTCTTTGAAATGAGTTCATATCAACCTTTATGTCGTGGCAATTAAACAACCAATTAGTTAATCTAGTTACGTTCTTAGATGCCACTCGTTGCTCCTTTACGGGTTATAATTTAGCTAATGTTTATTTACTGGTTGGTGGTTTCCGAAGTGGTATAAAATAATCTACACGTATATCGTCACGCGCTAGATTAGCAGACCATAATCCAAACTGGCTGTAGTCACCATCATTTATCCAGACCAATATCTCTGTACCATCTTTAGGCGCTTCTTCTATTGGCTTCCACTCACTTGTCACATTATTACCTTTCTATAACGTTGGACGTGTATCTTTAATATTCAAAATCGTTTGTACAAATTCTTGATTTTGGCCGTGCGCGTGGCACATTTTTTGAGCGATCTTTAACATAATATTGCAGCAATACTTTAAGTCACTATGATAAAACCAAGCCACTGTTGTATTCGGCCCAGCTAAAGGTATCAAGGAGTATTTGATTTGCTGTTTAACATCAGGTTGACATTGGTTGATGTTAACTTCTGATACCATGCCGACAGATCCGCATGACAGCTGTACGATGTCGAACGGTTTAAATGTTTTTGTTATGGGGATCTCTTCTATATTAACCCAAGTCATTCTAACTCCCTATGGTTCTATCCACTTAAATCTTGGTGTTTTTTTGACGGCATATTCCGATCTTACAGACTTCTTAGCAGCGTCTAGTGACAAATGATATGTAACGCCGAAATAATAAGAGTTATAATTCACTAAGAACTTTTTGATTGGCATTGCATCATGAAAGTAAATCTCAATCGGATGTTGAAAGTCACACTCTTTCCAATTTTCTAATTCTAAAAGACATTCGCCAAACACAGCATCACCTTCTCTATAACGTTGGGTTATGATTTAGCTAACTAACAAAATTCTAAAGGCTGATTTTTTTCAACCGCATAGTCCATGCCAGCGGCCAACATTAGTGCTTGGTTTTTGTCGAATCCATCCTCCCAGTCAGCAACTAACTCTCTCAATCGAGGCGATACTATTTTGCACTCGTCTACAGTTAACTCACCCTCGCAATCGGAGTGATTCAAGATTGGCTTGATGTTATCCTGCATTTCTTCCCAACCCTTATTGCCGCCGAAACCTTTGAAGTCATTCATGTTAAATCCAGCGGCTTTTGCAAGAGCTTCTCTAAATCTATTGAATCCGCCGTAAGACCAATGTGCATCTGTATGACTAAAATCTAATCCCATCAAACGTCCTCCAAATTATCAAACAACCTTACAATCAAATAAGCCAGGCCACCAACGTTGGCAGAGGATTTTGTAAATTCAACAATCCTACTTTTATGGTGAGTCCCCTTTACAATAGTTTCTCTCAATCCAATAATGACAGCTTTAGCTGCAGAGCCTGGGCCTGATTTCCCAGCCTCCCAACTGACCACACTTCGAGCGTCAACATTCAACAGCTTAGCGAATAACTCGATCGACATTTCTAATTCAGATCTGACAAAAGCAATGTCTTTTGAATCCATCAATAATCTCTATTAGGTTTCTCACAAGGTCCGCCAGTTCTGCGAGAGGAATCTGTCTTGACCGAACTACTTTCAGACTGAGAGATCTCCTTTACATATTCGACCTGTCCTTCATCAAACCATAGATTCTTCAACTTATTGTCTGCGGATACCTTTGGACCAATCAAAATTCGACCGCAGCCATTAATAAATACAGTTCGGCCAATCGCAATCCCTTTAAATCCACTGACTGAATCTTCAACCTTTTTACCTATCTCAATCTTTTGAACGTTGGCAATAGATTCGATAACCAGCTTGCCATCATCTAAGATATCGATTTGCGGTTCATCAAAGATCTGATCTTCAATTGGTTTACAGTCCTTTAATTCCTGAGGCTGAACGCCAAACCTTGAACAACCATGGATATAATCAGCTTTATAAACAGCCACCCCTTTAAAACCTGTGATCTTATCTTTTACACGCATTCCTAATTCAATATTCATCTCTTCCTCCGTTTGAACCATTTAATAACCCACTTAATAGCAGGCCATAGGTTGATTGTGAATTTAATTTCTCTCTTTTTTCGCCTCATGTAATTCCTTCAAGTTGGCCGGTAGCTTGATGTCAATCAGCCCGCTATCTCTCAGCGATCTCAACAACTCAACCTTGGATTCTCCCGAGACAGTCTCGTCCTTTAAAATATTATACAAATGACAACGAGTAGCAATAGGTCTGATCTTCCTGACGTCCTCGAGTTGAAGGAACTTGTTTTTATATCCGCTCACACTCACACCTAGTCTTGAAGAGGTTGTCGAATACTTTTCAGAATACAAAGTTGAAATGTGTCCAAAGTGATATTTTTGTTGAGTGTCAGAAAACACAGCTACCCTTTGATCCAAAGACAGATCTTTAACACTCTTAACCCTTTCCAGGATGTGACCGTTATAGAATTCGAATCCGAGGACAATTCCACATTTATCCATATCGATAGACTCAGGAATACCTGGATCTATTTTCTGAGACAGATTATGAACTGAATCCTTGGCGTTCTCTATAGCATTGGCGAACCAAGTCCTCATCAAATCTTGATCGACTGTGACTTCAGCATTTGCCATAAATGCTTTGGCCCAAGCATCAGCATCCGTATTTTGTGTTCTTAATAATTCATCCGCTTTCATTTTTGTCTCCCTTGGGGCCAGATAACTCCGGCAATTGTAATGTTGAGGAGGTCTCAGTCTCTCCGGAACCTCTATAGATTTTTTCGGCTTTTTCCAAAAACATATTAAAGTTAATATTCTTTTGATCATACTTTTCTTTATCACTGGCCCCAGACTCCCATCGTGTTGAAGCGTCATCATTAAAATAAGCAAAGAAGCTCTTCAACATCTGTTGGACATCCTCATCTCTTTTCTGAGCTACACCGAGAAGGGTTTGTCGACGACGTTTCCAATCTTCAACCTCAGCCCTAGCTTGATCACGATCGCCTGTAATAATTTCAAGATGCTGCTGCAAAGTAAAAATCTCATTGATAACTCGCTGAGGATCCATCACAGCCATGCGCCTTATCTGTGACTTGGAATTCATCTTTGGGAGCTTTTCCTGTTCGGCCTTTAAAGACTCAACCTCTAGAGATAACTGATTGCAATGCTCCTCGAGCTGTTCATAAGTTGCCTTTGGAGCTACTGGTTTGGCGTTAGTCCAATTTTCCTCATTACAAGCAATACAATTCTCAACGTTATGATTCTCACATCTATTCATGAGCTTTGACCATTTCTTGAATTCCATGCAACTCATAACCAAGACAGCCAAGCCTGTGTTTAACGCGAGCCTCAAGACTTGGCTGCTCGTCACCATGGGGATCGAGATCCTGCCTTAATGAATCGAAAGCGTCTTGCATCTGATCATCTAATATCTGAAGTCTAGCGGTCAATTCTTTCGCGGTCTTTGGTGGAGGATCTTCTCTTGGCCAATCCTTACTCAACATCTTGTGGCCATTATCACACCAAGAATAACCGTTTGGTCTACGCTCTGTTGAAATTTCTATACTTCCACATTTTGGACATGGTTTCATTTTTCCCATAATTTCCTCCGTCACATTAGTTATACCGACAACGGATGAAACCGGTTCAATTTTCTTAATTTAATTCAGCAGAGAGATATCTCTCGCCATTACCGTCTTACGCTGATCTGCTTTAGCGCTGGCCTGAGCTGCTGTCAGAATGTCCCGGACAATAACCGATAGAGAATTGATTACTTCCTCCGAAGTATTCATCGCCGCAGCCTCTTTGTTAAACTGTTTGATTCTGCTTGTCACTACTAATGGTAATTTATTCATTTACTTCTCCTTTGGTTATTATTCTCCACACAACTCAACAACTTTATCTGGTTTATTTTTATTGTTTAAAACCATGCCCTGGAATTCAGCAGGCGAAATACCTTTCTTTATAGTGAATTCCCCTTTAGGCATATCATAGTTTGGATAAAATCGCTTCATACCATAAATAAACGTCTCTTTATTTAAAGGTCCCAAAACTATTTTAAGATCAGTTCTGCCCTTTCTAAGAATTGCTGGATCTAACGCATCTATATTGTTGGTGGTCATGACTAATATTCTGCCACAAGCGCTTGTGGATCCATCAATAGCATTCAAAATACCAGACAGAGTCAGAAATGAAAATCCAGACGAACGGCCCTCCAATACAGTATCTTCTTCAGACTTTGTATCCTTAGACTCATCGACACTTCTCTGAACAGCATTTCTTTTATTAGTTGAACTAAAGCAATCGATATCTTCAATGGAAACAACAGCATCTTTGCCAGCTGTTAGGAGAGCTTTTTCAAATGAAGTGTCACCAACACTGCTCAAGTTTATCTTATAAAGATCTTTTTTAAAGTATCCGCATAAGCATTTGGATAGTGTGGTCTTGCCCGTACCTGGGATACCGCTAAAATTTATTCCAAATTGATACGGTATGCCATGCATTATATAATAATCTTCACTTAATAAAAACTCTTCAATCTCTTCAATAAGATTCTCTCTAATAGAATTAGACAATATCGCTGAATCCATACTCCTTGAGACCTGCCTATGAGAAAAAGTCCAACCATTAGTTTCCCAAGTGTAAACCTTTGTCTCTTTATTTTTATCGATTTTCTTTTTACACATTGAAAATAAACTTCGAATAGGCTCCTGACTTCGGCCTAATATAGATATTTTTATTGTCTCTTTTGGCCTTATTCCTATTGAATCTTTTTCGGTTCTTTCTATTTTAAACAAACGCAAACCAATAAAGATATAATGAACCCCTTTACCAAAAGACAAGTTTACAGAACCAGTACCGTATGAATTATTGTTGGCAGTTAGTATTCTTGCTTTCTTTGAAAATCCTGCATCTTCATACCAAATGGTAAAATCCTGAAAGACTTCATCATAGTTATGAATCACAACCGAAACTGTTAACTGTTTTGTAATAAATTCAAGCAGCTTTTTAGGTACGTCCTTATAGATGAAGCTAAAAACACCAAGAACCCAAAGAGTTATAACCCCACCTATAACAGGATTGGTTTGTGCAAATAACTGAAAGGTTGTAATTATTTCCTTCATGTATTGAAAGATAGACAGCTTTATTATGTTTTCCATTTATTTCTCCCCGTCAGATTGGTTATACCCACCAGACCCGGATGTGGATAAAAAAAAGACCCCGAAAGGTCTTTTATTGTAAATTCTATATTCAAATACTGAATATTATTGACTGAACGCGTTCTCGAATGATCCAAGCTCATTACCAGCTACCGGCTGAGGAACTGGAACCTGTGGAGCTACAGGAGCAACCTGAACAGGAGCAATTGTTGGCGCTACCTCAACAGCAGGAGTTGGAACCGGTTCGGGTTGTCTAGCCGCTTCAACAGCTTCAACCACTTGGTCAACAGTTTCAACAATCTTAGAAACCTCAGGTCCTTTGGTTCCATCAATAACAGGAGCTTCTCCGCCATCAGCTATTTGAGGATTGTTCTCAAATGTCTCTGAAGATGGACCTGGCTCTAATTCGCCCGGCTTATTGTTCATAGTGAACTCATCCATGTCCTTTTCTTTAATGATTTCACCAGTCTTTAGATTGACGAATCGGATCTTAAAACCGATGTAATCGTATTCGGCCAAACAAGAAACCTTTCTCTCTTCTTCGCCAAGGTGAATCTTTGTCAAAAGCTTTTGTACTTCTGATCTCAATCCTTTGACCTGATCATCTTTCTCTTTCTTGAACCGCTTAACTGAATCCTCGATCTCGAATGCATCAGCTTGAAGTTGGCCAGCCTCTTGAGCCATCTCCACCTTTTCATTCTTACCAATCACAAAGACTGCATGAGTCTCTGTCTCCTGGCGATAGACCTGATTGTCTAGATCGAACATTTCTCGGTTGATTTCTGTTTTCTTTTTTCCCATTCTTCTCCCCTTAATGCGGTATCCTGAACCGCTCTATTATATTTAATAATGCGCCGCTTTGGCCATCTGTTAGATAACCAAACTCAGCTATTTTGTTTTCCATTTTGTCGACGAAATCCGTATCGAAGTCAGGACGTTCTTTGGCCCAATGTTGAATGATGTAGATCATATCTTGATCGGTCATAAAAAACCCCCGTCAGCTTAGTTATACCGACGAAGGCTCAAAGTGGTTCAAAATACTTTATTTTTTATTTTGGAACGCGTCCAGGCGAACAGGAATACATCTGATCCCCATCGACCCACTCAAGATTCTCATCAAAATCCTTGGCGCTGATAGATCCCCGCTCTCCTGTGTCTTTATCGACAAGAAGATAAGTCCCCAAAGGATTCTCTTGGCCCTCTTTGCCAAGCTTCCAAGGCCCAAAATCCACAGGCATACAGGCAAATACAACAAGCTTGACGCCTTTCTTTTCTGTGACTCCTCGAACGATTAAACGAATACCCTCAAGATCCCTACAATTAGACGGCTTTTTGCCCACTGCTGCTGGTCTCGTTGGAACCGGAGCTGTTTCCGGAGCCTTCTGTTCCGGTGGAGCATCTTCGGTCGGCCCTGTTGGAGCGTTAGCTTCTTCGGGGATGTTATCTCCGCCTTGCGGTTGAACATCTGTCGAGAATTCTGTTTTATCGCCCTCGGTCTCGGCTGGCGGATCTCCCGCTGGCTGCTCATTCGATAGAACAGTCTCTGGCGGCCCGGGCTCCTCGGTCTTGCCTTGATGTTCAGGATTATCCCCCTCCGGCTGATGCTCTGGTGGAACAACCGCTGGCGTCTTAGCTTTGGCGGCTCCTTTCTTGGCTTTAGCGGCGGCTTCTTTCTCGGCTTTGGTTTTTCTTTTGGCCATGTTTATGGTCTCCTAATTAGAATTTTAAGTTGCAACTTAACCTCAATTATTGAAGCAAAGTCAGCGGATCATCAACATAATAAATATAATATGGCTTTTTTTCTTGACGGAAGCATCTCAGCAAATGTCTCGATCGCTCATCCATACTGCATCTGCAGACTAATATTAACGCATTGCCAAAGAGAGCCATCTTCTGATTGTTCTTTACCCAAGCCTGTTTGCCATAAATCCTGCACTCGATTGGGAATAGCTGAACCTTGACTCTAAACTTCCCTGACCAGATCAAAGCTTGCCTGCAAGCTCCAACTTGATTATTGGCAATGATTCGAGTGATGTGGAACTTCGACAAACCGATAGCATCCGAGATATTGAATGTGTTATCGATGTCAAAGCCGCCAGATATGCAGACTCTCATGGTATTAATTACAACGCAAAATCACCCAAAAAGTCAAAGTTCGCAGTGCTAGGCTTTATTATATTGAACGTACCGGACACCCTCTGGAGGTGTTGCGTCATGGTTGATATGGTCTGGGATGTAGGCTCGACCTAGAGAGTTGTCCTCATTGACTTTGACAAAGATCTTCTCTGGATCTTCCTCGACAGGATCGTCTGACAGATGCCAAGTTGAAACTGCAACAAGGCCCATATCTTCGGCGACACCAACAACCCTTTCTGTAAACATCCGCTGTTCTTCTTCAGATATTAAAAGATTTTTAGCGCTTTCTAATACTATGGAACCATTGATGTATTTCATTTTAATCTCCTAAAGTCTCTATAAAGTACATTCTAAAACTTCTAAATATTTATCTGGCTTGCTAAACTCTAGATACTTCTTAATATCTGACTCGGCTCTCGTATTCCCGATGGGGTGCCTTTTTTGCACAAACTCAGGAAAGGGCATCTTTTTAAAATATGCGGGCTGGTTACACCATGCTGCTAATGATGTATATAGACTCTGATCAGGGCTGCACCAGCATAAAGCGTGTCGCATGTAGTAAGGATTAACTTTATTTTTTCTACACCATTCAATTCGCCAAAGATCATCTCGGATAGACGAGTCGTAACCGCCCAAGACAAACATTCTGCACTTCCAGTCAGAAGATATGTGCTTTTTGACTATCTCTAGCTTTTTTCCCATTATTTTAGCCAACCGGATATGATCGAAAGCAAATGTGTAGTTCCCTATATAGTTAAGTTCGCTTAGAGCTTTCGCATTAGCATCTGTAATCAATCTAATATCTAGACCTTGATTAAATTGACACTTTAGTTTTTTGTCTTTTATTTCTTCCAAGACTTCCAAATGCTTGCGATAAGCTAATATATTGTTGTCCATAAAGAACACCTTATTATGCTTAACAATCTGATCAACGGTTCTGTATTTATAAATACCGCCCTCTTTTTCAGGGACCACACAGAAAGAGCATTTCCGGGGGCATCCTCTAGTTATAAACCCATACGACGATTTGTTATTAGGATATATCCCGTAGTCTTCCCCTATGGAGTCTATCTCAGGGGAAAGGTTGACGGCGTTGACCCCTGTTCCGCCAACTTTCACATTCTCCATACTTTCAAAACCAAAGCGATCTGCGTTGACTGAGAATATGCAAGAGGCGTAAACCTTATCGTATTCAGTGTTGTTTATGATCACCCTGGATTTTTTGCTAGGATAACCATTAAACCCAAGACGTTGCATTTCAACAGTATAATCTTGACGCTTGTAAAATTCTGATAGCTTCATCAAAGCTAAATTAGGAATTTTACTATCAACATCTACCAGTAATACATTCACTCTCACCCCTACGCGTTTAGCCAAACATCTTCTCAAAGAATTTGTGAGTATTATAAACAGCATCCTGACAATAATATGGCAGAGTGTAGAATCTAACTTTACAATATGGATCTTCAATCATTAACCACTTATCTGAACTGCTACGATATAGCACATGCCCCACTACATAAACAGCTATGATCTTATCCAGCCAGCGCATTCTGTCGGTGATCCAATAGATCCATTTCATTTTTCTATCCCTATATGATCCCAAGCGGTATCATTATCGCAAAAACCGATAATAATAGGCCAAATGTTACCGAGCGGGATCACCCTCTACTGATGAACCGCATTTAAAAACAGTGTATTGGAAGAAGCCATAAGACGCAGCCATCCCGATAAAATAAGCCAACAAAGCAATTGCAACCAATTCCTTTATAGCTTTGACTAATAACAATCCCCAAAATATAGCATGTCTTTTAATCCTCATTCGACGAGTCTCCTTATTTTCATCTGTTCTAAAAGCAAAGCTCTGGTTTCTTTTGATCCAGTCTCTTCCATGTTCTGACCGTACTCAGAAACAATGTAGCCCAAACTTCCTAAGAACTTAGACTGATCAGGATGGCTGTCTTTGCAATCATGAGCCAACTCCAAACATCTGTCGCCTATATTATAGATTGCAAAGTTGCCCAATTCGTAATCAGTTATAGTCCTCATTCTTCCAAACACCTTTCCATTCTTTTAGTACTTATGTCTATATTATGTCGGTTAATATATCGATAGAGTTTCTGTTTGCTAATACCCAAAGCAATAGCCGACCTTTTGACATCATAATTAAAATACTTCAAAGCTTCATCAATATACTTTCTCTCAACATCAGCCAATTTAGGGATAACTTTGCTGAAATCAGGCTCGACCAATCCTTTAAACGGCCAAGGCTCATCTTTCCCAATTGTTGGAACAGACTTCTTTCTTTTAGGAGGCTCCTCGCTCTTATGGAACTTGGAAACCTTTGATCCTTTATATTGTTTTAAGCCCGATGGTAAATCCATCCCCACCCCTTATGATTTGAGCTATTAAATCATACTTAATGGCCTTTGCATTAAATAGCGCGTCAGGATCTACAAGCTTAGAGATCTATTTGACGACAACTCCGTCGACTAGAACTCGACAGATCTCTCCATCAACCTCATGCTTAACGCGTTTGAATGGGTCACTAATCAAATTTTCCATTAAAATCTCTTTCAATGCTTCGGCTGATTTGTCGGTGTGGCTCATCAATCCGCTTGTTTGAATACGGACCCATGTGTCGGATCAATCTCTCGATCTCCTGAGCGCAGCTGTCAGTGATAGCGATATGTTTGACAATGTCCCTCTTCCCTCGATCTTGATAGCAAAGAACAGCCCAACTTCTCCCCTTGTAATTGACATCAACCCCAAGGTGAAAGCAGGACTCAATATCTCTGAGCCGTCTTCGATTCTCATCCCTAACAGACTCATACATATTATAGAGATTGTTGCAGGACTCGTCGACAGAATCCCATTTCTTTCTAACACTACTGATCTGTTGAGCTTGTATTTCTACACCAAGCCACTGTCTGATCCAATTTCGAATCCATTCCTTTAAACGCTTCATCCCTCAGCAAACTTCATATGAGGAAGACACCACACAATAGCCTGAGCCCTGGATCTAACTTCGAGCTTCCTATAAATGCCAGTGAGGTGGAATTTCACAGCCTTTTCTGAAATAAACAACTTCTTGCCCATTTCAAAACTCGACAGTCCTTGAGACATTAAATTAGCGACCTCAACCTGTCTAGTCGTCAACCCCTTGTTTTCTAATACTTGTACTAAACTCATTTCACCCTCCATTATATTTTCCACAATTACCACAAACTTTGCCGCCATCTTCCGGAAGATAATAAAAACACCCCTGGCATTTAAACGGCATCATTCTCAACATACTAACGTTATTAATCTCAATATTTATTGTAAAGGAAAACTCAGCCCCACACTCACCACATTGACTTTCTTCCTTTAAATCGTCATGAGCATCAAAGAAGACCGCCTCAGTTTCAGCATTACAATTAGGACAATTGACACTCTTTGAACTCACTATAATCCCCTAGTATTGCACCAGTAATCAGCTGTTTCTTTAAAGCCATCCCTTGGACAATTACCATCCGCACCAGATACCAATATAAACGCCCAATATTTTATTCTATCAGGCAACCAATTAGCTAAGGTCAAGCATAATTTCTCTCTATATTTTTTATACTCATATTTCCAATTCATCTCGCCTTCTCCACTTTCTTTCTAAGGATTCCCCAAACGCTGTCGGCTGGATAAAGCCAATCGACAACATGCTTCCATAAATGATTCATTGGCGGCCCATAGTTCTCAGGCCTGAAATAATAATCCAAAGCAGTCTGAGGTCCGAACTTCTTATCCCAAAGAGATCCTGACTTCGGTACAGCTGCAAGCGGTCTGAAAAGATATATGAACCGGGCAAGCTGTATTGTAAATGTTGGATAGCAGAAGACAGCCCACGACAGATCACACAGATGATTCATATCCCCAACATAGGTCGATCGATTAGCCTTTTTAAATGTAATCAATATAGAAGACCCCAGCGTCTGCAGATCCAGGATCGACAGAATCACCAGCGGCGAAAGGAATATCATCCAGTGTAAATGATCAGGAAAAAAATCAGTCATCTTTAAAATATCAAACATCATCAACCAGACAAAGCAATTGTCGAGCATTGAAATGAAATCTTTACCAAGGCAATTTAAAAAGCCTCTAATATACGATGCCCAGATCTGTGGCCCTGTTGGATCTGGGAATCTCCACTTGTCCCCGTTCCATGTTCCGTTTGGATTCTTTATCGTCATTTCCTCACGGTCTGCATACTGATGATTCTTTCTATTGCCTTCAGCGAATAGTAAAGCCCGGCGAGTCAGATGTCTGAAGAAGGTATGCCAAAGACGTTTGGTGGATCTGGTAGCGCCGAGAGCTGCGATCATTGGTCTCAGCTGATCTCTTGTCCCATGAGTTTTGAATCGGCCAAACCATTTAGACCAATCCCCATGGCGACGCCAAAGACCTTTATATCTTTCATGCTCGAGCCAGTTGAGAGCCTTATGCCAATCCTCATCATCAAAATAAGGATACCATTGAGTAGGAATATTTAGACTTCTTAGGATGGTTGAACCAAGCTTGACCATACCAACCCTTTGCATGGTGTCGCCACCATCTTGGGAAGGATCTGATTGAGTAATCAGTCCCCTCGCGTCAATATTTTTATCCCAAGCCTTTGGAATCTTACCCATATCTTTGCGAAGAAGCTTTGGAGTTTCTGAAATCGGCTTTGGTGGATTACCCATTGTTTAAATCCTTCGTTGTGTTGTTTACAGAATTCTTTATAGAACCAATTCTTTGCAGTTGGATGTGGTGATGAAGCGATGATCATCTTACCGCCATCTTTTAGCTTTATTTTGCCTAGCTGAGTCTTCCACCAAGCCTCGGGGATAGTTTGACACTCGTCAATGATCGGATCATCAACATATTCGATAGGCAAATGCATTGCCTCGATCTCTTCTTTGGTTGGTTCAAGTTCAGTTTCACAGTCATAGCAAATCTTATAAACGGATCCATTCCAGCTCTCAACCTTAGCGTCCCTGTGTTGACAACCTTTATTAATCAATGGCCGCTCCGGTATCCTATGCTTGCTTCCGAACTCATGGAATTTAGATTCGTCAATGATCAGCTCACCTTCAGCCAAACCGGTCTCTGGATCGCGAGGATTTGGATCAGCGTCTTGAACATACTGCATCTGTAACTCATCAACCCTACGCTGAGCTAGCTTTTGAGCGGCTGCAATAAGGGGAAGCTGCTGAAGATGGTTGACCTTGCCTAATACCTCCCCAACTGCGCTAGCATAATCTACAGTGACTTGAGCCATGCCTGCTTTGAATTTGATCATGGCCATTGCTTTGGTCATTTAAGGCTCAAACTTTTGCAGTTGATAATCATCCGGCTTTACTTTCCAAATATGATGAGAATTTCCATGGACATAGGATTTATTAATCTGATTAACAATCTTTTCAGCGGCTTCTTCTGGCACACTCTCGGCTACCAAAATATCATCACCCATCCAACAGTCACGATCGAAATTATCTGCCATAATTACTTTAGCCATTCAATACCTCTCAAAGACTGTCTTCAATAACTTCCAAATAGAATTAGAAAGTCTGGACCAATTATCAACACGAACTGTTTTAAACTTCTTACCCGCCTTGTCATAGAAATCAACCTTATAATTACCCTTCTTTGGATGATCTGGATGACCCGATTTATTACAAATCTTAATCACACCAAGAGTTTTTGCCTGATTGTAATAAATACCTAATGGAATGAGTTCAATACTAATCTTGATCATTTGCATCCCTTGACAATAATCAGTATAAAAAAAGAGATCACAAGAGCTAAATTTAAAAATGCATCAACAGCATCCCCGCGAGTCCTTGGACAAACATGCTCATCGAATCCATCATAATCAGGACCCTTAAAGGTCTTTCTACAGTTCTGGCATTGAATAGCCATCACTCAGTCCATTCTTCCCAAGTCCAGAACATCAGATGCTCTTTGGGATCGTGGCTTCCGGCTCCCCGCATGATGTCGTAGAAATGTTCGACGGCTAACCAAACCTCTAAAGCCAAGTGAACTGGACACATTATTACGACACAAAGGAAAAAGCCAACAGCCTCAGCAAACCTGGCCAAATACAATTTAAAATCTTCCACAAATCCCTCCGATAATCTTTTGTCGATAATATAATTCTGTTTAACCTTGTCCCAGCCGTTCATTTTACTTAATGCTCTATAATCTGAACGACTGATAATGATCTTCATTCATCCTCTCGGTGGAGGTATTGGTCGACCAGAGAAATGACATTCGATCGCTTCCTTCAACCAATCTTGATGATCTTGATCACCATGTTTAATCGCATCAAAGAGTGTATCAACTGCCTCCGACTTCTCTGGTTCTTTCATTATAAATTTATACACTGCTGTCAACTCCTTATGAGTAAACACTCCGGCCAAAGGATCTCGATAACGAAACCCAAGTTTACTGAGAATCTTAGTCCTCATCTCAGCCATTGAAACTGGTGGCTCGATTACCGTACTGCAGTTGGGACACTCAATGGAATCTTTCATTTCACAACCTCCATCCACTTGATAATCGCATCCATTAAGTCGGGATCTCCAGCAAATAAAACGATCAACGCAAATAGTAAAACACACCCGACAACATCGTCTGTCATAACTTCTTCCATTTATAAACGTTCTTAATAAACTGACTGAAGAAAGACCCTTGCGATTTAGCAGCCAGGAAACTGTCGAACAGCTTCTCGCTAACACCCGCATAGGAATACTTAGCTCCGAGTTTAAACTCGACAGTCAGATCCTCAGTTATCACATTGTACTCAACGGACTTAATGTTGGAGGATGTAATCGAAGGTCTTCTGATAACTGGTTGATTCGGATGCGGCGTCGATCCTGCAACTTTAGGAGTGTGGCCGTTCAATTCCGGATTGGTTTCTATAACGTGTGGATTTTTATCATTCATTTTGATTTCTCCAATAGTTTTTTAGCTCGGTCTTGAAAGTGTCTAACGTCAATTAGTTTCTTATTGTCAGCAATATCCTGCGCCAACTTCTGAAAGCTATCATTCTCAATCAATTCTTTATTGATCAGCAGAGATTTATAAATATCGTTATCGGGCTGTAATCTTTCGTGCCAAATTTCACCAGTACAAGAAAACATTTCAACCGCATCTTTGGGATCATAGAACTCCTTGCCTGCTATATTGTCGACGAACCACTTCATGCAGCTTCTAACGCTATTCTGACTGTTTAAATTATGTACTAAAGGATGCCAATCCGGTTGTTCTATCTTCATTTCGGCCCCCTGCATTGACACACGTTATAATCTAATCGACGGATCCACTCCGCTTCAGAATACCCCAGCTCTTCACAAATCATGTCACATTCTGACTTGTCCTGTGGATTCTGAGGCGAGACACAGCTGACAAAAAGAATTGCGATAAATAGTATGATCATTCTCATAGAACCCCCAAATAAAAAAGACGCCCGGCTTATTCCGGACGCCCAAAAGTTAGAACATAAAAGCATTTATATCAATTATACCCGCGAGATCAAGATCCCGGCTAAACTTTCTGAATTAATCTGCCAGCGGCGGTACAGCGGATGCTAGCGGATCCGGCTCATCTCGATTGGCTTTGAGCAATAACTCACAATCACTTGCGCCAAAGTAATCTGTCTTGTGTTCATCTTCGAATGGCCATTGGACCTGACCTGTACACTCTTGGGTGTCGGAATGAATGTCAATAATGTGACCAATGACAGACTTCTCCGGCTCATCGTTGAGAGGTTTCACTTTAATAGTGTCACCCTTTTCTATTAATCGACCTCTTATATCATGCGGCATAAAGCCTCCTTTAGTTTAAAATTGGTCAGCGGGAAGGGATTTGAACCCATACAGTCCCAAGCCGTCGCTTGACCCCGCCGTTAATTACTATACTTATACTCAGCAGCAGCTGCAGCTATCCTGGCCAGATAATCTTTCTCTCTATTTAATTGACCTTTAGTTCCATCCGAATTAGCCAAGACTCCACGATCCAAACGATTTAAGAACCCAATAGCTTTAGCAGTTGTGTCATGAACATCCTGCAAAAATGCTTTCGGAACTTGAACCATGATCTCCGGCGAAGAAGGTTCATCATCACACTTCTCACCCTCTGTCGAATTAACATCATCTTCCAACACAGTCTCAAGAGATTGCAGATAAATAGCTTTTAGGATTGCGTAATTGGCCAGATCCTTAAGGGTATCTATGATCGATTCATTAGCAACCTTAAGCACTCCGTTCTTACAGAAGCCTGCAAGTCTGGACATTTTGTCGGTCATGCGTGTCAAGAACCCCTGCTCGACTGTACAAATCCCTAAGACCTGAACATTCTTAAAGTTGGCGAATGGATCCGAATCTGCACCAGTGTAGTCATGATTCTTTCTAGTAGTGATTTCAATGATGCTTTCACAAAAAGCCTTGTGGGCCTCAGTAAACTGACGGCGATTCATGCCCATGACTGGCTTTAATAACTGCTCGTTTCTATCTGTTGAAATTCGTTCACTCATTTCATTCCCCTCACAGTTGATTAAATGGATTCAAGTCATCGTCTTCTTCTATATCATTGACCGCCTCAGTTGTTATAGGCAAGTCTTCATTAGCCTCGACGCGTTCAACAGAATAGCCGATAGAATGATCTTCATGGATACTTCCTCGAATCTTTTCAGCCATCTCTTCATTAACACTGGCAGTCAAGACCCCGTCCTTAACGGATGCAGTTCCGACCTTCTCCCCTAATTCATTGTTGATGGGGATGCAGGACTCCACGGTCTTATCCGATCCCGGCTGAGCCCGATCAACACCAACATAGATGGTTGCTGGATCCGCAACAATCAAAGGAAACGGCTTCGGACAAGTCTGAACCAAAGCCTCCAAATTGACACCTTTATCGTTCAGCGGAGCTATCTCAGGTTCCGCAAATGAATGGGAAATCGGAGTCCCCACATATTCAACCGATTTCCCATT
>Ga0209976_10000426_pt1 | contig 28658 bp, 28 predicted proteins | sample SumtaG_FD_182806 | JGI IMG/M metagenome (GOLD analysis project Ga0209976, IMG submission 182806) | Deep subsurface microbial communities from Indian Ocean to uncover new lineages of life (NeLLi) - Sumatra_00157 metaG (SPAdes) (version 2) | ecosystem: Environmental > Aquatic > Marine > Oceanic >...
ATACATTTCCAAGCATACTATACATTGGTTGAACCATTGAAACTGCAAAAAAACCAATTGTAATTCCAATAATAATCATTAAAACTGGTTCAATCACAGAAGCCAGGTTTTTTGTGGCGCTAGACACTTCTTCTTCAAAGAAATCCGCTAACTCCGATAAAACCTTTGATGTTTCACCGGTTTCTTCTCCTACAGCAATCATTTGAATAACAATCGAAGGATAGATATTTTTATGACGCATCAAAATTTCAGAAAACTTAGCCCCTTTTCTTACTTTTTCTGCGGCTTCGCTCATGGTTGTTTGAAAATAATAATTTCCTAAAGTTGCGGAAGTGATTTCTAGAGATTTGGGCAAAGAAACTCCTGCTCCAATTAAAGAGCTTAAGTTTCTTGTTACATAAGCTGAATTTGTTGACCTTATAATTGAAGAGATTATCGGAGCTTTTAAAAGGATGCCGTCAATAAATTTTTTAACAGCTTTAATTTTTAAAAGTCTCATTAAGACAATGATCAATACTATTGAACCTAGAAGCACTAAATGCCAATTATTGGTTAAAAAAACACCAAGACCAATGACAATTTTTGTGCTAGCAGGAAGTTCCATGTTCAGATCTTCAAATGTTTCAGCTAGCTTTGGTACAACCATAATAAGCATCAAAGCTCCGACAGCGATCATGGCACAGATAATTATTGTTGGATAAATCATTGCGCTTTTGACCCTGTCTCTCAGAGTATGTTCTTTTTCCATTTGCATGCTTAATGTTTTCAAAACATTTTCCAATGTTCCTGATTCTTCGCCTACTTTAATCATGCTTTGAAAAAGTTCGGAAAAAATAGATGGATGATAGCCCAAAGATTCGGAAAGACTTTTTCCCTCTACTAATTTATCTTTGATTTCTGATAAAGCTTTTCCAAATTCAGGACTTTTGACCTGTTTTGATAAAGATTTTATTGCCCGCGGCAAAGGCAAACCAGCTGCAATCATTACCTGCAGATTTCTTACAAAAAACATTTTTTCAGCTAAAGGCACTCCGCCTAAAGAAGGAAGAACGATATTTAATTTGCTCCCTTTTTTCGTTTCTTCCTCTTCTGCTAATTGCGCTTTAATTAAAACAAAGCCCTGGCTGTGCAAGTTTTGGGATAATTGGTGAGTATCTTTTGCTTCCAGAAATCCTGTTTTCTCTTCTCCTTTCAAAGATTTAGCTGTGAAAAAATACCTCGGCATAATATTTATATAATGATTTAAAAGTTTATTCAGCTATGGCTCTTAATATTTCTTCAATAGAAGTAATTCCTTGGGCTGCTTTAATAAATCCATCTTCAATCATTGTTCTCATCCCTTCTTGTTTGGCCTGCTCATGAATCCGGTCTGAGGTTGCTTTGGATGTGATTAATTCTTTAATTGTTTCTGTAACTGGCAGGACTTCAAATATCCCGATCCTTCCTTTATAACCATCAGGATTTTCTTTATTGGGTTTTGGTTTGTAAAAAGGAATGTTTTTCCAGCTTGTTTTTGCACTTATAATTTTTTCTTGTTTTAAGATTTTTAAAATTGCTTCAGTATCACAATATTTTGCAATTTCTTTTATTTCAGCATCTTTTAATTTATATTGCTCTTTTTCAGGACAAAGTCTTCTTACTAATCGCTGGGCTGCAATACAATTAAGAGTTGATGCGATTAAAAATGGTTCGCATTGCATATCTATTAATCTGGGTAAAGCGCCAGCCGCAGAATTGGTATGAAGGGTTGATAGGACCAGATGTCCTGTTAAAGAAGCATTAATACACAATTTAGCAGTTTCATTGTCTCTTATCTCTCCCACCATAATTATGTCAGGGTCTTGTCGTAAGAGTGATCTAAGGCCGTTTGCAAAAGTAAGCCCAATTTTTTTATTCACCTGAGTCTGATTGATTCTGGGCATGCGATACTCAATAGGATCTTCAACAGTGGAAATATTAATTCCTGGGTTATTCAAGATTTCCATCATTGAATAAAGCGTAGTGGTTTTTCCAGAACCAGTAGGACCTGTGATTAAGATCATTCCTATGGGTTTCCGCAAAGCGAGATGGATTCTTTCAAGACCATCGTCTCTTAATCCCAGTTGTTCCAAAGAAAAAGCTTTAGTGGTTTCAGGTAAAAGTCTCATTACAACTTTTTCACCATCAAAAACTGGAAGTATTGAAACTCTGATTGAATATTTATAATCTTCAGTTTCTATTTTAAAACGACCATCTTGAGGTAAGCGATGTTCATCTAGTTTTAAATTAGAAAGAACTTTGACTCTGGCTACAATTCCTGAAGTTGCCAATTTAGGCAGAGTCATAGCGTCTCTTAAAACACCATCAATTCTGTATCTGACTAAAACTTCTTTTTCCGTTGGTTCAATATGAATATCTGAAGCACGTTGTAAGATTGCATGCTTCATTAAAGTATCAACAATTCTTATCACAGGCAGTTCCTCTGCCATTTTTTCAAGTTCAGCTTTTTCCGCCAGCTTTTCTTCTTCAACTGGCTTGATTACTCCAACCTCTTTTTTTATAATCTCTCCGAATTCAGCTTCTAAAGTTTTTTGATACTGCCGCAATACGCTTTTAATTGATTTCGGGCTTGTGAGACGAGGCAGGATTTTTAAGTCAGTTGTTTTTTTAAGAAACTCAATCGTTCTTAAGTCCTTTGGGTCAAGCATGGCCACTTCTAGATTGGTCCCTGTTTTTCTGAAAGCAACAATATTATGGGAGCGGGCAATTGGTTCTGGAACGATTTTTAAAATTTTAGGGTCAATGGTTTCTTTTTCCAAATCAACGAACGGGATTCCTAAAATATAGGCTTCTAGTTTTGTTAATTGATCTTGGCTGATTAGACCTTCTGAAATCAAAATATTACCAACTTGCTTCTTGGTTTTTTTGGCCTTTTTGAGCGCCTGGTCAAATTGCTCTTCAGTAATTAAGTTAGCATCAATTAAAAAGGCTTTTAGCTGTTGAGGTTCTATTTTCATTTACTTTGATAATGAATATAGTAAAATTATTCGTTAAGAATCTTTTTAACTTTTTCTACAAGCTCTTTTAACTCATACTGAGCTTTTACCAGATAAGACTGAGCGCCTAATTCAATTGCTTTGTCTACATCCTCTATGCCCTCAAGGTTGGTCAAGACAACCACTGGAATGTTTTTTGTTTCACTGTTTTCTTTTAATTTCTTAAGCACCTCAAAGCCATGGAGCTTTGGTAAGACCAGGTCAAGCAGGATTAGGTCGGGGGTTTTTCGCTGAGCTAATTTCAAACCCACCTCTCCATCAAGAGCAGGGATTACTTCGTATCCTTCTTGTTTTAATATTTCTCCAACTGTTTTTTGAAGAGCAGATTCGTCTTCAATAAAAAGTATTGTTTTCATATTAGAATCTAGCGTTTAATATGGTAATGATAAATTCTAAACGCTGTTAGTTGATTGGTATTGTAAACCAAAATGTCGACCCTTTGTTTTCTTTTGATTGAAATCCGATTTTTCCTTTAGCTTTTTTAATCATGGCTTTTGAGATATAAAGCCCTAATCCCGAGCCTTTAGTCTGATATTTTAAAACGTTTCCTGAACGAAAGAATTTTTGGAAAATATACTTTTTGTCTTTTTCCGGAATACCAACCCCATTGTCTTTCACTGAAAAACGAATATTATTATTTTCCTGAGAAAGCTTTATTTCAACTCTGCCTTTTTCATTGACATACCTAATAGCATTATCTAAAAAGTTTTCCATAACTAGTTTGATGCGTGAGGGGTCAGATGAAACTTCTGGTAAACCATTCACCTCTTTAAAAATCACTTCTACATTAGAAGCACTGGCCAGGGGCTTGTATTCCATGATTAAATTCTTAGCAAATTCTTGCATTGAAAACCTCTGTTTTTTAAAAGGAAGCTTGGCGCTTTCAATTCTTGATACTGTTAAAAGGTCAGAAACCAGTTCATGCATTCTATTGCTGTTTTCCCTTATAATTTTAAAATATTCAACTTGTTTTTCTTCAATTCTTCCTAATTTTCCAGATGTGAGCAGTTCAATAGTCCATTTCAAATTAGAAAGGGGAGAGCGTAATTGGTGGGATACAATAGAGATAAATTCTGATTTTAAACGGTTTGCTTCTGCCAATCTTTCAAAGCTGCGGGTAATAATCGCAGCCATAACAAGCAAAACCCCTGCTAAAAGCTGTATTATTAAGGCAACGGTTAAAGGATCTTCAATGTAACGAGTGCCAAAAGCATAAGCAGTTAAACTAGAAACCACAATGATTATTCCCATCACTAGAAAAAGAAACTGAGGGCATTGCCACAAGGAAAGATTGTATTTTTTACACTGTTCAACAATATTTAATTTTGAGAATATTCTTTTCAAGAAATTCATAATATTTTTCTTATTTTACCACATTAATTGACCAAACAAAAAGGAGGTGCTAAAATTTTAAATCATCGGGGCATGGTGTAACGGTAGCACGAGTCCTTTGGGAGGATTTAGTCCGAGTTCGAATCTCGGTGCCCCGACTTACTCATATTTAATCTTGAGTATTTGGTACTTAGTGTTTTATAATTAAATAGAGTTGCGGGTGTAGTATAGTGGCTATTATATTAGGTTTCCAACCTAAGGATGAGGGTTCGATTCCCTTCACCCGCTCAGAAAACAAAAACAGCGGAAATTCCGCTGTTTTTGTTATGAAGTCATCTATTTTTTTACTTTGCGTATTCAGTGATTCTTGTTTCTCTTATTACATTGACTTTGATTTCTCCTGGATATTTCAATTCATCCTGGATTTTTTGAACAATTCCTCTTGCCAAGTTTTTTGCACCTAAATCATCAATTAATTCTGGTTTAACAAATACTCTGACCTCTCTTCCTGCTTGAAGAGCCCAAGCTTTTTTCACTCCATTAAATCCAAGAGCTATATTTTCCAGACTAGATAGTCTTTTAAGGTAATTTTCAAGCGTATCTTTTCTTGCTCCTGGTCTGGTGCCTGAAATTTGATCTCCAACCTGAACTAATACTGATTCAAGGCTAGTGAATGGATATTCTTCATGATGAGATTTCATTGCATCAATCACTTCTTTTTCCATGCCAAATTTCTCTAAGATTTTTATTCCAATATCAACATGAGAACCTTCTACCTGATGGTCAACTGCTTTTCCAATATCATGAAATAATCCTGCTTTTTTACAAACCAAAGAATTTGCACCAATTTCATCAGCTAAAAATGAAGACAAGTAAGCTACTTCAATAGAATGAAGTAGGACATTCTGGCCATAACTTGTTCTGAATTTTAATCTGCCAAGAAGCTGCATTAGTTTTGGATCTAGTCCCACAAGGCCGAATTCATAAGCTGCGATTTCTCCAGCTTTTTTAATTTGGGCATCTATTTCCTTATTTGCTTCTTTTACTTTTTCTTCAATTCTGGCTGGCTGGATTCTTCCGTCTAAAATTAATTTTTCTAAAGCAAGTTTAGCTGTTTGACGTCTAACCGGATCAAAACCAGAGATTACAACTGCTTCTGGTGTTTCATCAACTATTATTTCTACGCCCGTTAATTTTTCAAGAGTTTTAATGTTTCTTCCTTCTTTACCAATTATTCTGCCCTTAATATCTTCATTGGGCAGGGCAACGGTTGTGGTGGTTGTTTCTTGAGCCTGGGAAAGTCCGTATTTTTGAATTGCTGTGGTTAAAATTTCTTTAGCTTTTCCTTCATATCTTTCATGTCCCTCTGCTTCTAATTTTCTTATCTTTTCTAAAATATCCAGCTTATACTTATCTTCCAGTGCTTTAAAAAGTTCTGTTTTTGCCTCTCTTTTATTCATACCAGAAACACCCTCCAGTTTTTTAGATACCTGGTCCTTTAAATCTTCCAGAGATGTTTTGATTTTTCTTACTTTTTCTACTTTTTCCTGAAAATCTTTTTCCTTTACTTCAAAACCAGATATTTTTTCATTAAGAATATCTTCTCTTTGGAGAAGCAACTGTTCGCCTCTCTCGAGTCTTTTTCTTGTGGCGTATACCTCTTTTTTTGTACTTTCTAAGACCGAAGAGGCTTTATTTTTTGCCTGAGCTATAATGTTTCCAGCTTCTTTGCTGGTTTTTTCTATCTTTTTCTGTATTTTTCCTTCAATTGTTTTCCAATCTCTTCTTGCTATTGATTGGCGGGCATAATAGCCCAGCATTGTTCCGATAGAAAGGGAAAGAATCCCTGCTATTAATAATTCTAATTGAGTCATATTTCAAAACAGGAGATTGGCTATTTAGCACAATTTCAGCTGAAAATATGTTTGTTTTTTTAATACTGATCATTGTTTAATAGTTCCAAAATCCAAAGTTATTTTTACAAATTTATAGTTTAATTATATCAGAGTTTTCTTGAAAGTCAAACATTGTTGGTTTTTTTAATTATTTAAAAACAGCGTCTTAAATCTGACGCTGTTTTGTTAATTTGAATGACTAATTACTAACCGCTAAACATGCCCTTAACTATTGATGGTAGTCCTTTGGCAAATAAAATAATTGCTAAAGCTACAAGAGTCCATAAAATTATTGATTTTCCTTTATTAACTTTTTCTGCATCTCCATGACTCAAAATCATTAAAAATGCAGAATAAATTATTAAAATTGGAGCAATGGCAAAAGCAGCTATAATAAAGAAATTGATTACTAAATCTATTGCCTCCCAAAGAGTGTCTGCTTTTAAAGGATTTCTTAATTCCAGTGGTCCACCGTCACCGCCATTTTCAGGAATTGGAGGAACCTCAACTTGGATTGTTGTAAATTCAGGACCATCCACAAAATCACTGTCATTCGCTGGATTTGCTGCTTCAGCTTTCACTCTCCATTGATAGGTAGTAATTTCTTCAAGACCCATCAATGGGTATGTTATGGTGCCAACCCCATATCCTGGATATTTTGCTGTCCAAACTGACAAACTTTTATCTTTATAAAGAATCTTGAATTGTTTGAGCGTACCACTGCCTTCCTGCCAATTCCATTTAAGTATAGCGCTGCCTTCACCAATACTTAGCACGTCGGTACTTGTCGGATTCGCTAATTTTGCCAAACAAACATCGCTTTTAAAAATGGCAAGCCCTAAAATTATAGTAAAGAAAATAATGAATTTTTTTCGCATATTTTATTATGTTAACATTTTTTAATCTTGCAATACACTAATCCAGGCAGTAGAACAAGAGTCACTAGCCCCTTGATTATCAGAAACAACAATGCTTGGTTGATAGGTACCCGGATTTTTGTAAGAGTGAGTTGGATTTTCAATCTTTGAAAATTCCTCGTCATTAAAATCCCAATGAAAATCAAGGGGATCATTGTCTGGATTTAACACATCAACAAAAAAATTAAACTGAGTATTAATATTGCCAGAAAGTGGATTAACTCTACAGGACAAAATTTCTGGAGGCAAATTTGTTTTAGCTTCTATTGTTTCACTTTTTGAAATATTACCTGCTGCATCTTTGCAAACAGCAAAAATTTGATAAACGCCAGTTTCTTTTGGAACAAATTCTTTGCTAAACGTGCATTCCTTTCCGCATCCTGGATTTAATACCGACATTATTCCCTGGTTTTGATTGTTAATATAAAGATTACATCCTGTGATTTTAAGGTTGTCAGCTGTCTGTGCTTTTAGACTATATATTTTTTCTTCCTCTATGTTAATTGGATAAACCTGATCCTTTGGTTTATCAGCAATAAAAACTTTTTCAATCACAGGATTGCTCCAATCAATATTAAGAGAAACAATAGATTTATTTTCTAAAGCAGGATTGTGCTGATTGCCATCTTCATCTTTTGAGCGCACATATATCCAGCAAGCATTTCTTCCTTCAAAGCCGCACATCTTTTTTTCTCCGACCGAAATATTAAAATTAGAATTACATTTTCTTTTGCGCCAGCCAGTAGAGTATTCTTTACTGTTATCATAAGTTAAGATTTTATACTCACAAGAATCATAATCTATTCCTGACCCTAGATCTTCGTCCAAAACATTAATGACAAAATCTTTGTTGTGCCAGGAATTAATAATAGGGGATTTGATTTGGGAGGCAGGTTTCATATTATCCTTTTTTTCTTCAATTTGTCCGTTTTGAGGAACAACACCAGGATCAATAATTTCCTTTTCAAAGAAAATAAAGTAAATTAAAACCCCTATGATAATAAGGGTTAAAAGAATTAACCAAAACTTTTTAGATTTTAAAAACTTCATTTCAAAGCTTATTTCTTTGTTTTAATTACCTGGTCAATAAGTCCGTAAGTTTTAGCATCTTCAGCAGAAAGGTAAAAATCACGATCAGTATCTTTTTCAATCTTATCTAATTTCTGACCAGTATGTTTTGCCAAAATACTATTTACCTGCTGTTTTAATTTGACAATCTGTTTAGCAGCAATCTCCACTTCTATTGCTTGACCGCTTATGCCGCTTACAGCTACTTGATGAAGTAAAATTTGAGCATTAGGCAGAGCAAATCTTTTTCCTTGTGCTCCAGCTCCCAGCAAGACCGCAGCTCCTGAAGCAGCGGAACCAACACAAACTGTTGAAACAGGACATTTCACATACTGCATTGTATCGTAAATTGCCAAAGCTGCAGTTAAAACTCCTCCTGGTGAATTAATATAGAGCTGGATGTCTTTTTTAGGGTTTTGAGAAGCTAAAAAAAGCATTTGAGCAATAATAGAATTAGCCACTGGATCAACAATAGGACCGCCTAAAAAAATAATTCTGTCCTTAAGCAGTCTTGAATAAATATCATATGCTTTTTCTCCGTATTTTGTTTTTTCAATAACAGTAGGGATTAAGTTCATAATAATATATTTTAGCTGATTATTTTTCTTTTGTCTCTTTTTCTTTTGTCTTTTTGTCTTTTTTTGTCTTTTTCTTTTCTTCTTTTTCTTTTGTCTCTTTTTTCTTGTTTTCTGGCTCTCCCTTTTTTGTTTCTTCTATTTCAGAAGAAGAACTTCTTACATCAATTTTCCAGCCAGTTAATTTTGCAGCCAATCTGACATTTTGACCGTCTTTACCAATAGCCAAAGATAATTGATCGTAGGGAACAACAGCCAAAGCAGTATTTTTTGGCATGATTTTTACTTCTTCAACTTTTGCCGGGCTTAAAGCATTAGTTATATATATTTTAGGGTCTTCAGAATATTCGGTAATATCAATTTTTTCTCCACCTAATTCATTGATTACTACTTGAACCCTTGTTCCACGCTGACCAACAACTGCTCCTATTGGATCAATTCCTTCTTCAAGCGAAATAACAGCAATTTTTGTTCTTGAACCAGGCTCTCTGGCTATTGATTTTATTACTACTGAACCATTGGAGATTTCTGGAACTTCTAATTCGAAAAGCTTTGAAACTAATTTTGGATAAGCGCGTGATAGAAAAATCTTAGGCCCCCTTGGAGTTATTTCAACTTTTAAAACATAAAGTTTTAATCTTTGATTAGCTCTGTAAAATTCTCCAGGAATTTGTTCCTCTCTGGGCAGAATTCCTAGTGTTTTTCCAATGTCAAAAAATACATTTCTTCCTTCTATTCTCTGGACAACGCCAGAAATTATTTCGTCTTCTTTTGACTTGTATTCATCATAAATACTTTCTTTTTCAGCTTCTCTAATTCTTTGCATTATTACTTGCTTTGCTGTTTGAGCAGCAATTCTGCCATAGTCTTCTTTAGCTTTTAAGGGAATGATTAATTCTTCTTCTATTTTAATCTTTGAGTCTATTTTTTTAGCCTCTTCAATCATGATGTGTTTTTCTTCATTGAAGCGTATTTTTGCTTCTTCACTTTCTTCTTTCTTTTCTTTTAATTCTTCCAGTTCTTTTTCTGAATAAATCATTTTATCATCAACAACTGTTTTTGTTTGCCAAAACTTAACAGCGCCTGATTTAGAATCAAGCTCGGCCTTAATGATCTGTCCTTTTTTTCCGTAATCTTTTTTATATGCTGCTGCTAAAGCCTGATCAATTGTTTCCAGGATTTTTTCTGAAGAAATTCCTTTTTCCTCAGCAATCTGAGCGATAGCTGAAGCAAAATTTTTCATGTCCATGATAAAATTGCTAAATAATTTGTTTAATTGTTTTTAATCTAATAAAAATGTCCGTGCTTGACGGACTAGTTTTAGTTTATCAAGCTTCACTGTTTTGTCAACCTTTTTAATTACCACCAGCCCGCTCTTTCAATAATTCTTTTTATTCTGAACCCAGATGGTTTGTCATTGTCAAAGATGAGCCGATTTTTTATTAACCCTGCTTTGCTATAAGAACTGAATATTTCATTGATAGGACTTAATCTTTTTATGAATATTGGGAGCAAAGAAATTGAGATTAAAGTTCCCACTGTTTCAAATTGATTGAATTTTACAGCCAGAATAATAGAGGTGATTAAAAAAATAATTGTGCCGATTGAAGCATTCCACAACAGAGCAATGACAAGAAGAGGAATAATTGATAATTGAAAGATTTGAGGGGATAAAGCCCAGAGAGCTCCAGCTAGAGTTCCAATCCCTCTTCCTCCAGCAAGTTTTAAAAAGCAAGACCAGTTATGACCTGTTACTGCTGCTACTCCTGATAAAACTTGAATATATAGAGGAAGATTCAAATAACTGGCTAAATAAACTGCTAGATAACCTTTGCCCACATCGAGCAAAGCAGTTAAAACTCCCTGCCAAGCACCAATGTTTTTAAAAACATTTGAACCAGATGTCTTTCTCCAGCCAATTTTTAAAATGTTTTTTCTTGAAGAAAGCTTGGTAAATATGTAGCCGGAAGGAAAAGAACCTAGGATATAGGAAAAAATTATCCAAAAAAGACTAAAACAAATTGTTGGCATAATTTTACAAAGGTATGTTGCCGTGTTTTCTTGGCGTTTTACCTTCTGTCTTATTGAGCAATGATTTTAAGCATTTTATTAGCACAATCCTTGTATCTTTGGGATGAATGATCATATCAACCTGACCGAGCTTAGCTGCTTGATAAGCGTCCAAGGAAGTTTCTTTCAAATGTTCAATCCTTTCTTTTTCTAATTTTTTAGAATCTTTAGCTTCAGCCAAATCCTTTTTAAATATAATTTTTACTGCTTGTTCAGGACCCATTACTGCAATCTGGGCTGACGGCCAGGCAATAACTTTATCATAACCAAGTTTGCGTGAAGCCAGTGTTATGTACGCACCTCCATAAGCTTTTCTCAAGATTAAGCTTATCTTGGGAACAGTTGCTTCAGCAAAAGCATAAAGCGCTTTTGCTCCATGACGGATTATTCCCTTTTTTTCTTGGTCAGCTCCTGGGAGATATCCTGGCGTATCCACTAAATTTACTAAAGGAATATTAAATGTATCAGCAAATCTTACAAAGCGAGCAATTTTATCTGAAGAGTCAACGTCTAAAGTGCCAGCCATGTGTTTTGTTTGGTTTGCCACTATACCAACAACAAAACCAGCTAATTTAGCAAAGCCCACAATTGAGTTCATGGCAAAATCTTGATGAACTTCAAAAAATGAACCTTTGTCAAAAATTTCTTTAATAACTTCTTTCATGTCATAACTCTTTTCTTCTTTTTCAGGAACAATATCCAGGAGTCTTAAACTTTCTTCTTTTTCAAAGAATTCAGCCAGAAGACTTCTTTCTTGAGGCGGATTTTCAAGATTGTTTTGAGGAAGATAAGATAAGAGTTTTTTCACTTCAAAAAAACAATCTTTTTCATTCTCAAAAACAAAATGAGAACACCCGCTTTTTGAAGAATGAACCAAAGCCCCTCCTAATTCTTCAAAAGAAACCTTTTCACCTGTTACTTTTTTAATTACTTCTGGACCTGTGATATACATCTGCGAGATTCCTTGAGTCATGAAAACAAAATCTGATAATCCAGGCGCATAGCATGCTCCGCCAGCTGAAGGTCCTGCAATAATAGATATCTGAGGAATAATACCAGAGGCTTTAATCATAGAGCTGAAAATTTCTGCATAACCATCTAAGCTCGCTATACCTTCTTGAATTCTTGCTCCTCCTGAATCAATAATCCCAATTACAGGACATCCTGTTTTTCTTGCTAGATTAATGACTTTAACTATTTTTTGGCCATGCATTTCACCCAAAGAGCCGCCGATTTTAGAAAAGTCCTGGCTGAAAATATAGACTCGGCGGTTATTTATTGTTCCAAAGCCAGTGATCACAGCATCACCTGGAAATTTCTTCTTATTCATTCCTAATTTATCAAAACGGCTTTCAACAAAAGCATCCAGTTCAGTAAAACTATTTAAATCCAAAAGCAGATTAATTCTTTCTCTGGCAGTTAATTTTCCTTTTTGGTGCTGTTTTTCAATTAACCCGTTGTTTTCCAGATTTTTCAATCTTTTTTTTAATTCATCAACTTGTTTTTTAAACCTCATATGTGTTTATTGACTGATTGTTTTTAATTGTTTTTTTAAACCTTTTACAATCTGTTTTAAAATTTTTTCATTGTTCACTTGCTCTTTCAATTCTATTTTAAGTGATGTGGCGGTATTTTCCAAATCCTTTGGGAATTGATTAATATTTGTATTAAGTCCGAATCCCATTACTGAAAACTTTGTATCATTCGACAGAACATTTTCAGTTAAAATGCCAGCAACTTTTTTTCTATTAATATATACATCATTCGGCAGTTTAATAAAACAATCCAGGGCAAAGTTTTCTTTAAGCGTTTTTGCCACAATAAAAGCAGCTAAAAGCGTTAAGGTCTGCAGGTCATCAATATCAGTTTTCGGTAGAATTACAGAAAAATAAAGTCCTCCTTTTGGCGAAAACCAATAATCTTTTTTTGTTCCATAGCCAGCGCTTTGTTCTTGAGCCCAGATTATTGTCCATGGCTCACCCCTTTCTTTTTTAGCCAAAGCGTTTGTTGAGGAAACTTTTTCTAATCTTTGAATTTTCATTATTCAAGCATGACTAATATGTCTCCCTTGTTAACTTTTTGATTTTTACTTATTAAAATTTTCTTTACTTTACCTTCAAAATCAGAAATTATTTCATTCTCCATTTTCATAGCAGACAAAAGAATTATTTTCTTCTCTTTTTTAATAAAATCTCCTTTTTTTATAAAAATCTCTGCAATTTCTCCTGTGATCGGAGCTACGATTTCTTTTTTTGAGAAATTTCTTTTTGGAAAAGAGGCTTTGGCTATTCTGATGTCTTCTTCTTTTTCTTGGAATGTAAACTCTTTATCTCCTACTTTAACTTTTACAGCTTTGTTGTTTTTCTGCAAAACCTCAATGTCATATATTTTACCGTTTAGTTTTAGCTTTAACTTCATAAATCTTTTTTATTCAAACATTTTTAATCTCTCAGCCATCAACCAATTTGAAACACTAGATCCAGCTGATTTCTTTTCAGATTTTTGAATAGCTTTATATATCTGAAAAACAAGCTCAGCAATTTCTTTTTCTTCAACCGGTTTTGTTTTTATTATTTCTTTACAAGGTGGCTGGGGCAGCAACTTGCTTAGAATATTGCTTTTTTCAATAAAATTAGTTGTCAGATTGCCTGACAGGAAATCCTTGTCTTCCATGAGGATTTTGAAAAATGGGATTGTGGTTGGTATTCCTTCAATCACAACTTCGTCCAAAGCGCGCTTAAGTCTGCGCAAAGCTTCTTCTCTTGTTTTTCCATGTACAATTAATTTTGCCAACAGAGAATCAAAGTGAGGATAAATTTCTTGACCTTCGTGTAAAAACGTATGGAAAAATACACCTCTCCCGCCAGGAGGAATGTATTTTTGGATAACCCCAGGAGAAGGCCTGAAATTCTTTTTAGGATCTTCAGCATTTATTCTGGCTTCAATAGCCCATCCGTTGAAAGATATGCCGTCTTGAGTAAATGGGAGTTTTTGACCTTGTGCAATCCTTATCTGCTGTTCAACAATATCTATCCCTGTGATTGCTTCTGTAATTGAGTGCTCTACTTGAATTCTTGGATTGACTTCTAAAAAGTAGAAATTTTTCTTTGGATCCATTAAAAATTCAACAGTGCCTGCGCCTTTATACTTTAATTCCTTAATAAGTTTAAGCGCCAAGCTTACCATTTTTCCCCTTATTTTTTCATCAAGAAATACTGAAGGTGCTTCTTCAAGTAGTTTTTGAAATCTTCTTTGAATGGTGCACTCTCTTTCTCCAAGATGGACAACATTTTCTCCGTCTCCTAAAATTTGGAATTCAATATGACGGGCTTCTGGAAGATGTTTTTCAAGGAAAAAATCAGTGTCAGAAAAAGCTCCAGCCATTTGTCTTTGAATACCAGCTGAGATGGAGAAAAGATCTCCAAAATCAATTTTTCCACCAATAACTCTGATTCCAATTCCTCCTCCGCCTTTGCGTGCCTTTAGAACAAAAGGGGGTTTTATTTTAAGAACCCATTTCACTAAATCTCCCTTTGTTTTGATTGAACCTTTACTGGCAGGAAGGGTTGGAATTCCTATTTTCCGGGCAATCTTTTTAGCTTCAATTTTATCTTCTAATTTTTTTAAAGTTTTAAAGTGTGGACCAATAAATTCAATCTTATTTTTCCTACAAAGTCGGGCAAACTTCCAGTTTTCAGCTAAAAAACCATATCCTGGATGAATAGCATCAACCTTGGCTTTTTTGGCAATTTCAATGATTTTTTTCTGATTTAAATAACCAGAAGAGCCTTCTTGTTCCAAGAAGTAGTACTCGTCAGCCAATCTTGTTTCAAGGAAGTTTGACTCTTCGCCTTTTAAAGGACAAAGGGCCACTGTTTTAATATCCATTTCCTGACAGGTTCTGATTATCCTTAAAGCAATTTCGCCTCTGTTAGCAATAAGAATCTTTTTAATCTGCATATTGATATGGTTTTTGAGATAATCGAGAGATTTCTCTCATTATATTGTCAGTTATTTTTCTTAAGAGTAAATGATATTTCTCTTTATCATTTTCAATGTTTTTTGCAATCTCTTTTTCTTTTAAATAATATAGGGGTTTCCCTACCTTAATAACTCTTTTAAAGGAATTGTCAACTGCTTTTATTCCTAATGGAATAATAGGAATGTTTGTTCTTAGAGCTAATTCTGCCACGCCTGTTTTGCCCTTTAAAAGCATTTTTTTATTATTACTATCGCCTTCAGGATAAATAACAATAATTCTATTTTCTTTTAAATTCTTAACTATCTTATCTAAAAGACTTTTTCTATCAACTTTTCTCCTATCCACCTTAATGGCATTTGTGAAATAATAGAGCAGGCTTGAAATAAACAAAGTTTTTAAACTGTCCATTGCAGCAAGAGCACGAACATCTTTTAATCTTTCTTTTAAAAGAGCCATGATAAACCAGTGGTCTTTGCCATCAAGATGGTTGGGAGCAAGGATAAAATTAGTACTAGGAATATTTTCTCTTCCTTCTATTTTTTCTAAGAAAAACTTTTCAATAATAGGAGAAGATATATATTTACAAAAATAAATAAAAGATGTTTTCATGCCTTTGAATCTAATTCTGCTTTTAAAGAAATAATATTATTCATCATTATATTGGTAATTTTCTGTACTATTTGTTTGTACTCTTGGGAATAGTTATCTAATTTTTGTGCTTTTTCGTATTCTTCTTTAAAATACAAAGGTTTCCCAATATTAAACTCAATGATTCTTTTTATTGTACTTATTTTAGGCTTACTTTTTGGCGGAAGAAGTTCAAATGTTCCTTTAACCGCCATTGGTAATATTGGCGTTCCTGTTTTAAGAAATATTTTGGCAACACCGTGCTTGCCTTTTTTTATTTTACCATCATAACTTCTTCCACCCTCAGGATAAATTATTAGAGAATCTCCTTTTTTTAAAAATTCTATTGCTTGTTTCAGCGCTTTTTTCTTTGATTCCCCTTTTTTTCTATTTATGCCGATTACTCCGGCAATAAAATATGTGACATATAAAAACAATTTAAATAATCCAGTATATTGATCAGTTTGACCAATAAAATGAAATCTTTTTGGAACACAAACATAGCCATGCACTATCCAGTCTAAATGGCTTTGATGATTTGAAACCAGAATGAAGTTTTTTTTAGGAATATTTTCCAGCCCTCTAATCTCTTTAATCATTAGGAATTTAACAATAGGGGCAAGAAAAATCTTGCAAAACCAAGAAACTAATCTATTCATTTTTATATGTTGCTCCCTTGAGAATTCTTTCAGCGTCTTGCATTGTTTCTTCTAGTATTTGTTTGCAGGTTTTAATTTCTGAGATTGCACCGGCGCAAAGACCACAAAGAAGCGGAGCTTGTTGAATATTAGCATTTAATAATTTTGAAGAAGAGTATGCATCAGCTCTCACTTCTTCAGGAAAAGGATTTTTTTCCTCTAATTTTTTAACTTTTTCAGATAATTCATTTTTTATCAGTCTTACGGGATGACCAGTGAATTCTGCCACTGTAATTATATCTTCATCCGTTGCATCTAAAATCGCTTCTTTATAGTCTTCATGAATATCGCATTCTTTGCTTGCTAAAAATCTGGTTCCCATCTGAACTCCATCAGCCCCTAATACAAACATTGCTGCTGTGGTTTTTCCATCATAAATACCACCAGCTGCAACCAGGGGAGTATTTTTAAGCACTTTTTTTGTTTGAGGTATTAAGGTTAAGGTTGTCTTTTTTCCAATATGACCGCCTGACTCCATACCTTCAACAACTATAACATCAGCGCCATTCTCCTCCATTTTTTTAGCCAGTCTCACAACACCAATTACAGTAATGATTTTAATTCCAACTTTTTTTAAATGGGGGAATAGAGGGAGAGGATTGCCTCCGCCAGTAGTAACAATAGGAATTTTGTTTTTAATTATCACTTTCACCAATTCTGGAATGTGAACATTTTGCAGCATTAAATTGACTGCAAAGGGTTTATCAGTCAACTTTTTAGTTTTATTGATTTCTTCTTCCAACCATTTAGCAGATAAAAATCCTGAACCAAGAACTCCTAATCCTCCGGCATTTGCAACGGCTGAAACTAGAATTGAATCTGAAATTCCAGCCATGCCGCCTTGAATGATTGGATATTTGATATTTAAAAGTTTAGTTAATTTAGAGCCAAGCATATGTTTAATTAGCAATTAATAAAGGTTTATTTTTCAAAATTTTATTTGCTTCTGTTACTAATTCATCCATTAACTCTTTGACAGAAACTATTTTATTCACTCGCCAGACATTTGAACCAGCAAAAATCAGTCCATTTTCTAAGTCGCCTTTGCGGGCATTTTCCAAGACTTCTAAAATACAATATTTTTTATTACAAATCATGCCCATACATCCCTCACATTTTTTAGGATCTGGCTTAGGTGCTTTATCTTCCAAGAGTTTTTTAACAAAAGAGTTTTTAATTGCTCTTCCAGGCAATCCAACAGGAGAGGGAATAATTATCACATCCTCTTTTTTAGCTTTCAAGTAAGCTTCCTTAAATTTTTGATGAACATCACATTCTTTCGTTGCTACAAATCTGGTTGCCATTTGAACTCCTTTGACTCCTGCTCTTAACATTTCCACAATATCTTTTCCATCAAAGATTCCACCAGCAGCAATGATTGGAGTTTTCACTGCTTTTACTACTTCTTTAACAATATCAATTGTTTTTCTAAATTCATGGCCTTTTGGAAATCCAAGATGGCCGCCAGCATCCATGCCTTCAACAACTATTGCTGCTGCCCCCATCTGTTCGCCTTTCTGAGCGACTTTTACAGATGAGGCCATTGAAAAAATAGGAATATTATATTCTCTGCCTAAATCAAAAATGTCTTTTCTAAATCCTGCTCCTTGAATGATTAAATCAACCTTTTCTTCCATAGCTGCTTTGACCAATGGAATAAAACTACCTATAACGCCCATAATATTTATTCCAATCACTCCCTTGGATCCAGCAATTTTTCTAGCTTTTTTTATTTCTGATTTAACTTCATTTGGATCATTCATTCCAGAAACAGCAATAATACCTACTCCTCCTTGTTTGGCTACATTTCCAGCCAAATTATGCAAAGAAACTCTTACTGCCATCCCTCCTTGAATAATCGGGATTTTAGCAAAAAGATTGCCAATTTTTAAAGGAGGCAATTTAGTATGAGATATTGGTTCACTACTTTTTTCCAGAAACTTTTTTTTAAATTCGTCTTTATTTACGATAGCAATCGTAAACCTGATTTCGCTTTTTATTTTGTCTTTTACAAAAGCCTCTCCTTTCATGTTGGCAATTTTATCACCATAAAATCCTAAAAGCTCAACCTTGTATTTTATTTTATCTCCAGGAAAAATGGGTTCATAGAAAAAAGCGCTTCTTATCTGATAAGCTAAAAGATGTTTTTGTTTATGAGAAGCTCCTAGTTTTTGTCTTAATAATATTGTTCCGATTTGAGCAATTCCTTCCACAACCAAAACACCGGGCATTATTGGAAGACCAACAAAATGACCTTTAGAGTAAGGGTCATTTTTAGATGTATTTTTGTAGCCCACAATGGTATTTGACGAAATGCTTTCTACTTCATCAACCCATAAAAAAGGCTCATCATAAGGAATTATTTCTTTTATTTGTTTTTTATTCAACATTATATTGCTAAACCGCCATCAATATTAATAACAGCTCCAGTTATAAAGCTTGATTTGTCTGAAGCTAAAAATGCAACCAGATCTGCCACTTCTTCTGGTTTTCCAAATCTACCCAAGCAAGTTAGCTTTTTAATCATTAACTTTAATTGTAAAGGGACACTGTTAGTCATTCTTGTTTCTATAAAACCAGGAGCAATGGCATTGACAGTAACATTAAATTTTCCAACTTCTTTACTTAAGGCCTTTGTAAAACCAATGACCCCAGCTTTAGCTGCTGCATAATTTGTCTGGCCGAAATTTCCGCGTTGTCCTATTACTGAAGAAATATTAACTATTTTTCCTTTGCTGGAAATAATTAAAGGAAGGCAAGATTTAGTTACATTAAAAACTCCTGTTAAATCAATGTCAATTACTTTTTGCCACTCTTCTTTACTCATCTTTGCCAGAGTTCTGTCTTGACATATTCCTGCGTTATTAATTAAAGCATCCAGTTGTCCAAACTCTTGCCTTATTTCTTCAGCCATTTTTTGGGTTTGTTCCATGTTAGAAACATCGGCTAAAAAATATTGGGTTTTAACTCCTTTGTTTTCAATTTCAGATCTCAATTTTTTTAAATTTTCTTCTTGAGACTCTATGTCGTTTAACGCAATATTCATGCCCAAGGAGGCAAGCTTTAGAGCGATTACTTTTCCGATTCCTTGAGATGAACCTGTAATGAGAGCTGTTTTTTCTTTCATATTTTTGATTTAATAAATTTTTTCTATATTATATTTTAGTTCGTCTAGATGTCTTCCCGTGATTGGAATATTTTCAATTTTAATATCTTTTAAATATTCTGGCAAATTTTCTGTCATGGTAATTTCAGCAAAAATCCTATCCAGATTTAAAGAGTTAAATCCAGCAAGAACCAATCCCAAATAGGTTACAATTTGATCTGTTCTTTGGATAGATATTGCTTCAGCCAGATTTAGATATTCCGGCAATACTTGATTTATTTCTTTTAGAATATTTTGATAACCTTCAGTTTTTTCAAAAGAAAGATAAGATTTTTTACTTAACACTTTCAAAATATTATCTGTTGCTCCTTTAATTTTTGTTTTTAGATCTAGTTTGAAAATCGGAAGATTGATAATTAAATCATTTTCAAAAACTTGTTTTGATATTTGAACAGTAAAATTATTTGTATTTTTTTCTATAAATTTAGTTTGCGCTAAATCTAAAATAGCTATCTTGTGTTCAAGCGCTGTTTGCAAAAGCTGGGCTTTCTGAGCCGAAGCTTCAATTGAAATATCGTCAAAGCTTTGGGATGCTATTTGAATATTTTTAAGAGCAATCCCTTTTTGTTTTAAAAACTTGATAACGCCTTCTAAAAATTCCGGGCTTGTGTTTTGAGCAAGATAAGGATGTTTGGCAGCTGTAAGAGCTGGCAGAATCAGTATTTTTGAATCTTCATTAATCTTTATTCCTCCAATCAATTCAATAGTATTTTCCACTGCTTCCAAAGTATCATATTTTACTTTCCAAACAGAAACAGCTTGTTTGTTTTCTGTTGGCGTTAAGCTAAACTCTTCTCCCATCTTATATTCTTTAACAGATTTCTGCACCCAGCGACTTCCTTTTTCATCTTCCAGAACCAAAACAAAATAAGGTGTTTTGGGATGTAAAACAGAAGGTATTTTCACATCACTAATACCAACAACTTTAATCTTTGTGCTTCTAATCCTTTCCAATTCTAAAAAGCAATCAGGACATTTATTGATGTCATATTGCCATTTATTTTTACACTTGGAACATTGAAAAAATGCCATAATTGAATTATATATAATAGTATATGAATGTGAACGAGATTACAAAAACATATTATTTGCCCGAAAACCTTAGAACAGAATTAAAAAAAGTCTGGGGAATTCCTGTTTTTGGAAAAAAACATGAAGTTTTTCAAGATTGCCAGAAACTAATAAAAGAAAAAGGTTTTAAAAAAGTAATTACAGTTGGTGATTATTGCTCTTTAGCTCTTGATTCTGATGTTAAAATCTTTGACGGTAAAATAGAAAGAAAACAAATTGAAAATAGCTTGCCTTTTTCTCTGGAATGCAATAATCCAGCTGGTGTTATTGCCAAAGAGGTTTGGCCGATAATTGAGCAAGCAATTAAAGAAGAAAAAAACCTCTTTATAAAAGGTGAAGAAGACTTGCTTGTCATCCCCGCTGTCTTGCTTTCAGAAGAAAAAACCGCTGTCATTTATGGTTTGCCTGAGAAAGGAGTTTGTGTGATTGAAGTTTCACCAGAAATCAAAAAAGAATTAAAAGAACTTTTGGAAAAATTTGAAACTAAGTAAGTCTTTTTAAAATATGGACTGTGACACTTCCTCCTGCTCCGCCAATATTATGACAAAGCCCAATTTTAGGAGCAGACTTAACCTGTCTTTTGTCACATTTTCCCCTTAATTGATTCACAATTTCATATATTTGAGCCAGTCCAGTCACTGATATGGGGTGGCCTTTTGCTTTTAAGCCCCCTGATGGATTAATAGGCATTTCTCCATCCAAGTCAATTTTCCCTGATCTTATAAGTTCTTTTCCCTTACCAATTGGCGCAAAACCTAAATCTTCGTAGGAAAATAATTCTACTGAAGTAAAAGCATCATGAATCTCAGCTACATTAATATCTTGTGGTTTTAATTTTGCTTCATTAAATGCTTGTTTTGCTGCTAACCTTGTTGCCTGAAAATGAGTAATGTTTTCTCTTCCAAAAGTTAAAAGATAATCAGTGGCAAATCCCGAACCAATAATCTCAATATCAGTTTTTTCTTGAGAAAGAATAACAGCAGCGCCTCCGTTGATAGATAAAGAGCAGTCAAGTAATCTGAGAGGAGAGGCAACTATTGGTGAGTTTTTAATTTTTTCCAGCGAAACAGGTCGTTTGTAAAAATATGCTTTGGGATTTAAAACAGCGTTTTGATGATTTTTAAAACCAACTAAAGCTAAATCATCCATTGTCGCATTGTATTTTTTCATATACTGCTGCCAGACCATGGCATTTTGAACAGGAAAAAGCATGCCTTCTGTTTGCTCAATCATTCTTTCAGCTGCTGACATTATATTATCTGTTGTTATTGCACTGACATTATATACGATTCTTTCTCCGCTTAGAACTAGTACGTTTTTAAGGCCAAGCCTGTTAGCTGTCCATGTTGCTACTCCTCCTCCAGAACAAACTGAGGGAGTTTCAATAATCGGTACGTTTGTTTTAAACAAATCAGAAAGTAAAGATATTTTATGGGTTTGGTGTTCACCGCCAGCAGCACTGGACATTCCTGTTGCTACAATGCCTTGAATTTGGGAAATTTTCATTTTAGAATCCTCCAAGGCTTCCATGGTTGCTTCATAGGCTTGTTTCCACCAAGGTTTTTGAGAATAATTAAATTTTGTCATTCCTACTCCTTTTATATACATAACTTGTTTAGATTCCTGTCCAGCTGGCAATTATAGTTTTTAAACCCATTACACTGCCAACTGATGGAGGAATTAAATTACTAAAAGAAACCTCAACATCAATTTTTGATTTTAAATTTTCTTTTATTTTTTTAATAATTTCAACATTTTCATAATATCCCATCAAGAGTCTGATTTTTTTAAATTTCTTTGATTGTTTTGAAATCATTTTTGTTAGAGCTTCAGCAGCATCCTGAGCCAATACAACCCCTCCTTTTATAATTTTACCGTTCCTAATTTTCCATATTGGATAAAGTTTCATTCTATTAATTTTATTTTTTTGTTCTGTGTCTTCAAAGATAATATGAGAATGTATTTCAGGGATGAAATTTTGAAGCTCTTGAATAATCGCTCTCATTTCTCTTTGTTCTTGTATTAATTCAATAGCTTTTAAAACCATCAACGCCTGACCAGTACCAATATTTAAAGAATCTAGAACAAATATTTTTTTAGATTTAGAGCTCATCAGCTTTGCTTTCTTTGCCAAATCGTAATAATTATAAAATTTGGATGAACCTGTAATACACAAAACATTATTGAATTTTTTACTTTGTTTTTCAAAAGCATCTAGATAAATTTGAGGAGACAGTTTAGTTTTGATTTTCTCTTTTTTCTTGAATTTCTGAAAGATATTTTCTTTCAAGGTTTTTTCTTCTGACCAGTTTCTTTCACAATCAATCAATTGAATCTTATACCTTTCAATAATTTTAGGCAAAAGCATTGCCGTGCTTTCAGTAACAATCCCTACTGACAGAGTCTTGATTGATTCTTCGCCAACTATTTCTTTTGTCATATCTTCGAGTCTCAAGTTTCTTATTTCTCCTATTTCTCCTAAGATAGTTTTTACCTCTTCCGGATAATCAGTGTGGATATGGATTTTCATTTTATTTTTTACCTGAACAATATCTATGGAATTTCCTAGTTTTTTCAATCTCTGCTTAATCTCCTCTGTTTTAAGAACAGGATTAGTAATCAGAGCAACGATTTCATAGCGGTTAGAAATAATCTGAATAAATTTTTTAGTTTTTTCTGAATATCTTTCTTGTTTTCTTGTTGTTTGGCTTCGTCCTTTTAAGGCTTCCAGATAGCTTTCTAAGATTATTAAAAAACCCATTCCTCCTGCATCAACCACATTAGCCTTTTTTAGAATTTCCATTTTTTCTCTTGTTAAGAGGAGCGCTTCATTGGCATTTTCTACTGCTTTTTCAAACACATTAATAACATTCTTTTCTTTATCAGATTGTTTTCTAAATGTAAGAGCTGTGGCATTAATCACATCTAATATTGTGCCTTGTTGTGGGTCTTGAATGCTTTCTTCAGCTCTTTGAGCTCCTTTTTTAAAAGCAGTGGCTAAATTTACCACATTAATTGTTTCGCCTAATTCTGGCAGAAAACCAGCTAAAAAGCCAGTGTAAATTACACCGGCATTTCCCTGGGCAGCAGTTAATGCCCCATCTAAAATTGCGTCTGAAAACTCTTTAAAAGTTTCAAAATCCTTTCCTTCAATTTCTTGTTTTATTCCAGATAAGGTTTTTTCAAGATTGTTTCCAGTATCCTGGTCTGGCACTGGGAAAACATTGATTTTGTTGATTTGCTCTTTTTCTTTCTCAATTCTTTTATGAGAAAGAATCATCATTTCTCTAAAATCATTTTGAGTAAGATTTTGCATGATTCTTACTTGAATTTTTCCTCTAGCTCTTTAAGAATTCTGGCAGCTAAATCTTTTCCTCCTAAACCAAAAGCAATTCCGATAGAAATGGAGGTAGCAGCAACCATGCCAATGAAAATTACAAGAATTAATGAACGAGTGATCTGAAGTTGATATAGAATAGCTAAAAGCGCAAAGAGCCAGACCCCCCAATGAATTACTCTTCCTAGGAATTTAGAATAAATTATCTTTTCTTTTTCAAGCGTTCCAATAACGATTTTTCGGGAAAAATCAGCAATAAATGCTGCAACAACAAACATCAAACAAGCAATAAAAATATTCGGGAAATATGCAACTATTTCTCCAAGGAATTGGCTAAACTGAGTCAATCCCAGAACTTCTGAGCATGCCATTAAAAAAACGAAAACAAGAAACCACTTTACTATATTTCCAAAAAAGTTAGCAATATCAAAACTGACATCTATTTTTGACAAAGTTGCTTCTAGCCCCAATCTTTTTAATACCTGGTTTAGTCTGATTTTTTTGAGAAAAACAACAGTCAGATTTTTTAAAGAACCGGCGATAATAAAACCGACAATCAAAATCAAAATGCCTCCCAAAATAGCGGGAAAGATTTCAGCTAGATTTTGCCCAACTAAAGTGATTAATTCTTGAGCCATATTATATAAAATGATTAATGTTTATCTTAATAATGAATTCTAATCTTTATTCTACCATTTTGCCTGGTGTAATCTCAAGTAATAGCCAATACGATTAACTATTATGTGAAGAAAAAAGGTTAAGATTAAAAGAATTATCCAGACTAAATTATCAATTTTTAAAAATGAAGTCAAGGAGAAAAATATATATGTTCCTATGACGTAGTTTGTTTGGTCAAAGGGTAAAAACTCTGTGCCTGGTTTTAATTTTAATCTTCTTTTAACAAAAGCAAATAATAAATCTCCAAAAACAGCGCCTCCGCATAACAGTGATCCTAAAAGTAGAATATTAATTTCTTTGTAATTAAAAAAAGAAATTTCCTGAATCCAAATAAACTGATAAAGAAATTTTTGGATATAGATAATTAAAATGCCAATAATCATTCCTGATATTGCTCCCCGCCAGGTTTTATGACTTCCTAATATGGGTTCGTCGTTGAATTTTTTATTGGAATCAATGGGTTTGTTCAAAAAATTCAAAACATTTGCTTTATTAGCCAAAGGGGGAGTCATGTTTGTAAAATAGGCTGGGAGGAAAAAATAAAGACAGGAAATAATGAATTGAAAGTCCATAAGATTGTGTTATTATGCTTAAATGAAATGCGATTTACACATACATACCTATTATTCTTATGACAGTAATGCTTTGCCAAAAGACATAGTTGATTTTGCAGTGAAAAAAGGGATAGATTGTTTGGCAATTACTGATCACGATGAAATTGGGGGAGTAGATGAAGTTATAGAATATGCTAAAGACAAGTCAATTTTAATTATACCAGGAATTGAGGTAAAAAGCAGAGATGGTGATATTTTAGGATTAAATATCAGGAAACCAATTCCCAGAAACTTATCAGCAGAACAAACTATTAAAAAGATAAAAGAACAAGGAGGTTTAGCAATTATTGCCCATCCTTTTGGTGACTGGCATCCTTTTAAAAGAGATTTAACAGATTTAGTTGATATAATTGATGGAGTTGAAATTATGAATGCTTCTGTTTTTATCGGCAATAAAAAAGCCAAAGAGCTTGTAAAAAAACATGACTTAATATTTACTGCTGGTTCTGATGCGCATGATCCAAGATTTATTGGTAGAACATATCTAGAAGTTCCAGGAAAAAACCTATCAATTGAACAGGTATTGGAAGCAATCAGAAATAAAAATTGCAAAGTTGGTGGTAAAGAATATTCTCTTTTTGAAAAAATAACAGAACGAACCACAAGAGGTCTTATTAGATTATTAAAGTTTTTTTAAAAAATATGTTAAGTGAAACAAGAAACAAATTTAAGATATTGGAAGAATTTCTTGGAAAAATATTTTCCAAATTTGGTTTAAGTGCTAATCAATTTACTTTGCTTTCTGTTGTTTTTACTTTTTCGTCTTTTTATTGCTTAATTGATCTTAATTTTATTTTGGCTTTTATTTTTTTCATCTTTGCAGGCATTTTAGATCTTATTGATGGAGCTGTAGCCAGAATAAGGGGAGAGGTATCAAAAAAAGGAGCATATTTAGACACAATCTGCGACAGATATGTTGAAGGGATTGTTTTGCTTGGTTTTTTCTTTTTGCCTTTAACTTTTTTTCTTCTTCCTCCAAGAATCTGGATTGGATTATGTTTTCTAGGAGGATTGATGACTACTTATGCCAAGGCAGCTGCTAAAGAAAAAGAACTGGTTATGGAAAGACCAGCTCCAGCTTTTTTTGGCAGAACAGAAAGAATTATTTCAATAGCCCTTGCAATATTCTTGGGAATTTTTAATATTTCTCTAGTAATTTATCCAATAGTAATTTTAGCAATTTTCTCAAATATCTCTGCTTTGCAAAGAGCGCTTTTAAGTTTTAACTCAGCCAAAGATTAAGCTTTTGGACCTAATGAGAATCGAACTCATGTTTCTACAATGCGAGTGTAGCGCTCTTCCATTGAGCTATAGGCCCGTGTCGGGGATAGCGGGTTCGAACCGCTACTCTCTCGCACCCGACGCGAGCGCCTTACCAATTAGGCTAATCCCCGTTTATGTCACCCAGTATTTCTTTTTTGTCATTTCATCTTTTTTGACTTCAATTTCCTGTCTTTCTTTTTTTGCTTTTTGACATAAACTTAACAATTCTTTTTCATTTAACTTCGCTAATTTTTCAATTTCATTTTCTAAAAACTCTTTATCGTTTTTCTTAGGATCTTCTAGGGTGTATCCAAGCAGAATATCTAATATTTGTCCTACTTGAGGCCCTGGCTTTATTTTTAAAATTTTCATTATGTCGTTCCCGTCAACTTTGAGCATTTTAGCTGAAATAGGGTCTTGGGAAACCTTTTCAATCACATATTTTAAATGACGCAGCTTATAGGGTTCAGCTTTTGGCACACCAGACCCAATTCTATCTGCCATTCTTACCTGGAGCAGTTCTTCCATATTTTCAGGTCCTACCTGGCGAACCAGTCTTCTGACTGAGCTTTCACCAACTTCATCGGGATGGTAGTAAAAAAGATGATATCTAACAAGTTTGGTAATTTTTTCAACATCTTTTTTGGAAAATTTTAATCTATTTAAAACTTGGATAGTCATTTTTGCTCCTACTATCTCATGATTATAAAAAGTAGCATCTTCCCCCTTCCCTCTTTTAGTTTTTGGTTTTCCAATATCATGAAATAAAGAAGCAAATCTAACATGTTTGCCAAAACCTTTTTTAGCTGCATAGTCCAAAGAGCGAATGTAATGTTCATAACAATCATAAATATGATGCTTGTTTTGAGCAATCTTATAACCTTCTTCTAATTCAGGAATAATGTATTTTAAAAGCCCCAACTTTCTTAAAAGCTCAATACCATCAGCTGCATTTTCACTCATAATGATTTTTGTCAGTTCATCTCTGATTCTTTCTTTTGAAATCGCTTGAAGCCATACAACATTTTTTTTAATGGCTTGATCGGTATTTTTTTCAATTTTCCAGTTTTTTCCTAAAACTGTACTGAACCTTACGGCTCTCATCATTCTCAGCGCATCTTCTGAGAACCTTTTTTCCGCTTCTCCTACTGCTTTAATAGTTTTGTTTTTTAAATCTTTTTGTCCGTTAAAAGGATCAATAGTTTCTGTTTTTTTATTCTCTAATCCAATAGCTATGGCATTTACAGTAAAATCCCTTCTTGCCAAATCTTCTTCAATTGTTTTGGCAAATTTAACCTCTTCTGGATGGCGTTTGTCAGTATATTTTGTTTCTAAGCGATAAGTAGTGATTTCAATTTCTTTTAATTCAGGATTTTCATTATCAGTTTGTACAGTCACAGTGAAAAACTTGTTTTTATAAAAACTTTTAGGAAATAATTTCTGGATTTGTTCTGGCTTAGCACTGGTTGCAATATCCCAGTCCTTAGGCCTCTCGTTTCTTAGAAAATCCCTTACGCATCCTCCAACAATATGAGCTTTAAAGCCATTTTGGTTTAATTTCTCAAGAATAGATTTTACTTCTTTTGGAATATCCATATTTAAAGATTTTAGCTTAAAAATCTGGTTTTTTCAATTCATCAATACTTGCTAAAAGCTTGTTTTTATTGTAAAATTTATTCTGCCCCTGTGGTCTAATGGATATGGCGCTGCGCTTCGGACGCAGAAACTACAGGTTCGACTCCTGTCAGGGGCACCAACTCTAAGTACAGTTGGTTGATAATCTTTAATGAGAACATTATAATGAGATTAATGAATAAAAAATCTTTAATCGTTTTATTACTCTTTATTTCATTGGTTCCAATCCAGGCTTTTGCAGGTTGTGAGGGTCCAATAGTTCCCTGTAGTGGCGGTGATTGTAGTCTCTGCCATATCTTTGTGCTTCTTAATAATGTCCTTGCATTTGTTTTAACCTGCTTGGTTCCTATTGCAGCAACTATAATGTTAGTTTGGGGAGGATTTTATTTCTTAGGTTCTGGCGCAAAGCCTGATGATGTAAATAAGGCCAAAGGGATTATTTGGGCTGCGGTAATAGGTCTTGTGATTATTTTCGTTGCTTGGGTGTTTCTAAATACTTTCTTAACTAGCATTGGTGTTGCTGAATGGACTGGCTTAGAGGAGGGCTGGTGGAATGTTCAGTGTCAATAAAGCCCCTATAGCTCAACCGGCAGAGCAGTGGCCTCTTAAGCCATTGGTTCCAGGTTCGAATCCTGGTAGGGGCACTTGTTTGTGTTTTGTATTTAATATATTGTAGTTGATATATGGTGGCTATG
>Ga0209976_10000427_pt1 | contig 28639 bp, 33 predicted proteins | sample SumtaG_FD_182806 | JGI IMG/M metagenome (GOLD analysis project Ga0209976, IMG submission 182806) | Deep subsurface microbial communities from Indian Ocean to uncover new lineages of life (NeLLi) - Sumatra_00157 metaG (SPAdes) (version 2) | ecosystem: Environmental > Aquatic > Marine > Oceanic >...
TTAAAGGAGAATTAGCCAAAAATGACATTGTTGTTGAGTCCTTAAATGGTCAAGTCCCTTCAATTAACCTTTCGGCTAAAACCGGTCAGGGCATTGACGAGCTTTTGGAAATGATTATTTTAGTCGCTGAAATGGAAGAATTAAAAAGCAAAGCAGACCAGCCAGCAACCGGGGTAGTTATTGAGTCATATCAAGACCCTCAGCGAGGAGCCACAGCCACTCTTTTAGTTAAAGAGGGGGTTTTGGGAAATAAGGATATTGTTGGGACTGATTCAACCAGCGGACGAATCAAAACAATGGAAGATTTTCAGTTTCAACCACTGAAAAAAGCGACTGGTTCAACTCCGGTCATTGTTACGGGATTTAGTCAAGTTCCTCAAGTTGGAGAAAAATTCTTTGTCTTTAATAGTTTAGAAGAGGCCCAAGTAAGGATAGCCAAAAAGGCAGCTAAAAGAAAAGAAGAAAAAGAGGTCTTTGTTTTTGAACCAGACAAAAAAGTTCTTAATATCATTCTTAAAGCTGATGTCCGGGGTTCTTTAGAAGCCATCAGAGAATCGCTTAAAAGCATTCCAACCGAAGAAGTTATTTTAAGAATTTTAAAAACTGAAGTTGGCGAAATTAATGAATCAGATATTAAATTAGCTGAACCAGCCCAAGCAAAGATAGTCGGCTTTCGGGTTAAAGCCAGTTCAGCTATCCAGGAATTAGCCCAGCAAAGAAAAGTAAAAATCTCGCTTTTTGAAATAATCTATGAACTAATTCAAGGAGTCCGCGAATTGCTTTCCCGACTTTTAACCCCAGAAGTAATCAAGCGGGATTTAGGTAAATTAAGGGTTTTAGCTTTGTTCCGGGCTGAAAAAGACCGTCAGATTATTGGCGGCAAAGTAACCAAAGGACAAGTTAAACAAGGCGCTTTGATTGATGTTATCCGGGACGATAAAAAAATAGGTCAGGGAAAAATAATCCAATTACAACGGAATAAAAAAGATATTAAAGAAGCAGCTAAAGACCAAGAATGTGGTATTTCATTCAAAGGAACAACTTCCATTGAAAAAGGAGATGTTCTGGATATTTACGAGGAAGAAAGGAAAAAAAGAGAAATATAGTAATGTCTCAACGAATTCTACGGGTCAACCAGCTTATTAAACAAGAAATCGGTCAATTGCTTTCACGGGAAATTGATTTTGCCAATGTTTTGGTGACAATAACTCAAGTAGAAACATCACCTGATTTAAGACAAGCTAAAATTAAGATAAGTATTACGCCCGTAGAAAAAAGCGAATCAGTTTTAAAGATTTTAGAAAAAAATATTTATCATCTTCAGCAAATCCTCAATAAAAAATTAAAAATGAGAACAGTGCCGAAAATCAGATTTGTAATAGACCAAGCCGAAGCAAAAGCCCAACGAATTGAAGAAATTTTAGGGAAGATGAAAAAGGGTTGAATTTAAGAGAAAATGTGATAAAGTAAAAGATATAAAGGCCACGTGACCGAGTAGTTAGGTAGCGGTCTGCAAAACCGTGTACACCGGTGCAAATCCGGTCGTGGCCTCAAGATTGGGCGAGTGTTGGAATGGTAGACAATATGGACTTAAAATCCATTGGGCGCAAGCCCGTGAGGGTTCGACTCCCTCCTCGCCCACTATGGATTATCATAAAAAGCCCTGCTTATTGCAGGGCTTTTTATGTTCCGAGAACCTCTACTTTAGCTATTTTGATACCGAACTGCTTGGCTTGTTCACGAGTGACAAACCAGATATCCATTTTATGGCTGTTTTTAAGAGCCATTCGGTCCTCAACTACGAAAATCTTCTGACCGTAAAGTTGAGGAAAACGCACTCTAGTACCAAACCTTAAAAAGTTACAAGCAATTACTCCATCTCGAACATGCGTTCCAGAAGCAGTAATAAATGGGGTTGAGTCGGTTTGGTCTACGGTGCTGGAATAAGCAGTCACCGGCACCCAGTATTGAGCAACGACCACTGGGGTATCTGGATTAGTTAACTGAATCAGGGCCTGACCCTGAAGAGTAACTAATTCATCAAACGGCAACACGGTTTCTTGACCCTCAATATTAGGTAAAATAGATTGAGGGAAAATAAGCTGATAAATCAAGATAGCCAAAGCCAAAGGAACGGAAATATTAGGATTGGTATACATATATTTTAAGGTAAATTAAAAAATCCCCTTTCGGGAATTTCCTATATTATAGCATACCAATATATCTATGTCAAGGGATGACTTTGGCACTAGGCTGGAAAATGGCTTAAATAAGCCAAAAATAGAGGGTCAAAAAACGGCTTAAATAAGCCGTTTTTTGACTATTTGGCTATTTGGAGCGGGAGACGGGGATCGAACCCGCGATCTTCTCGTTGGCAACGAGACGCTCTACCACTAAGCTACTCCCGCATCTGGTGCACTATATTGAAAATAGTTCGAACATCTTTCGCCGCCTGCGGCGGCGATGAAGCCCACAAAGATTCAGAACGGATTCGCCGCGATCTTTGACAATTTCAAGTTTTTCTTTGGCGGCAGAAAAGAAGATGTCTTATAATATCAGGTTTTAAAGAAGTTTTTAACGGTTGTATATTTACGCTGTCTATAGGGCTAAAACTTAAGCTCACATCTTTCAATACTAGGATGATAATCAAACTCTCCTTCATTGCTAATACGGTAACTCCACCAATAGCGATACTTGGAAATTCTAGGTATAATATCTAATTTAGCATATCCCTTTTCATTAAAACCAATAAACACTCGATCTGTCTCGCACTTGGTATATTCTCCCTTACCCATTCTGATAAACCATATTCCATCGTCATATTTTACCCATGCAACCCATTTTTCTTTTTGACGTTTTTTACTTCTTGCATCTTCTAAATCACATATCCTGCAATTATATTCTGCTGCTGAATATTGACAGGATAAAAAATCAACTAAAGGACAAGCGCCAGAAAGTTTTTTTACATTTTTTGCATAAGCAAGAGCTTCTCTATGTGTTTCTATTGGCAACTCATACTCCATATTTCGCCATTCTTCTAAAGTAATGATATAGGGAACGCCATTTCCGTTATAAATATAGACCGCCAACAAAATGGAGACTAAAAAGGATAACAATACGATAAAACCAATCAATTCTTTTAAATTAGTTTGTTTTCTAATCTTTAAAAGTATATATCCGAGAATGGAAAATATTAATCCGATAAACAGCGATTCAATAACCAAAATTATTGATGCCCACATTGCTCGGTCAGAGTCTATCTTAAATAAAACTGCGCTCAATAAATATAATAATAAAGCAATTACCGGGGTAATAATAATTAACAAAAAGACTATTGCAGGTTTGTTGATTTGATCATTTAGAAAACTCATCTTGTTTGATTAAAGTTATATGGACTATTTTATAATCTTATATAAACAAATCTGGTTTTCCATCACACACTCACTGTCATTTTTATTCTCGGCTCAAACCACATTTTACAAAATCAAAAATTAAATTTTAGCTGGAAAATTCCGTATAATTTGGTCGCCGAGCGAGGCAAGCAACCAATCGTTAACTTTTCCTCGGTAGTGCCGGGGGTGAGAGTTGAACTCACTACCTCTTCTTTTTCAGAGAAGCACTCTACCGTTGAGTTACCCCGGCATAATTATGAAAGAAATTTATTTATGTTTTTCAACAAACTGAACTTTATTATTATCAGGGTCCAATATGCTAAAATTCTTACCCCATTCTTGAACTGTCAATTCTTTATAGATATTCACCTTTTTCTGTTTCAACTCTTCGTATAATCTATCAATATTTTCTACTGAAATAAATACTGTTTGGGCGCCTGGTATTTCTCTCTCTTCTAATTTTCTTTTTATTCCCAATCTGGCCTTATTCGGAAAGATAAAAGATACATATCTATCTCCTTGCTGATAGTCAATTTTAAAACCTAAAATATCTTTATAAAATGCGACAATTTTCTGAATATCATTACTATAAAATACTGCGCTGTCTAAATTCATAAAAATAATATCAATAATTTTCTGGGGTGGACCCAGCGAGATTCGAACTCGCGACCTCTTCGATGCCATCGAAGCACTCTAAAACCAACTGAGCTATGGGCCCTTATATAAATTTTTCGGTAGCGACATTAATTCTGCATATAAATCGCCAGAAAAATAATCTATACAACAGACTCCTTTATAATCTAGCTTTTTAGATGGTTTACCTATAGTGCGTGGGTCGATTCTGGCTTTGTAAAATTGTGATAAAGGAATTTTTGTAATTTGAGACCAAAATTTCTCTAATTTCTTTGTATTCTGATCCGCTCTACACATAAGTGTACAACGAAATTTATTTTCATCAATATTATAACAATACCTTAATGATGATAAAAATAAACTTATAATAAATGATTCTGAATTAGCAAACTTCATAGACCCCCTTTGAGTCTTTGATCCCTCCCCTAAATAAAGCATTGCAAGTGCAATCTTTGCGATATCCTTATTCTTTAATGCCTTTGCAAGATGTTTGTTCCGATCAGCAACTGATTTCAAGTATTTTTCTCTTTTGATTCGATTAATAATCAATGCAACTTCACGCCCCTTCTGTGCACTGTTTAAATTTATTTCCCGAATTTTATCCTGATATTCTTTAGGTAATTTCACCTTACTACACCAATTAGAAAGGGTACTTTTAGGAATAACTATCCTTAAACTTTTTTGAATCTCTGAATATGTCTTACCTTGTTTCCTTAATTTAATAGCTTTTTCTTTTATTTTTTGTCTATTCATTACTAATATTGTACCATAGAGGTTATCAATGTGCAACAGAAAACCATGCTCAACTAATTGGACATTAGTATCTCTTACATCTCATCAAGTGCCCCTGATAGGAGTCGAACCTATATCTACGGCTTAGGAGTCCGTAGTTCTATCCGTTGAACTACAGGGGCAGCCGCAATATCACAGCGTTAGATAAGTTTTCCACACTTCCCTATATTATAATATTGACTAAACATAGTCAATGGAATATAATAATACTACGAAATACGAAAGTAATACGAATATACGAAATCACTAGATAAACACTTAAATTATCTTTTCGTACATTCGTAATAAATTCGTAATTCGTAGAGAAATTATGCAAAAATCACCAGTGGTTCAAGTAGTTAAAAAAATTAGCCCAACAGTCGTTAGTATTACCATCAGCAAGAACTTGCCTAAAATCAGAAAATTCTATGTTCAGCCCTTTGATGAATTTTTTGGTCCTTATGGCCAGCCCATTCCCCAATTTCGTCAGGAAGGAAAACAGCGGGTTAAAATTGGCGGCGGGACTGGCTTTTTTGTTTCATCAGAAGGCATTATCTTAACCAACCGCCATGTCATTGTCTCGCCAAATGTTGATTACACGATAGTAACGGCTGATGAAAAAGAATATAAAGCAGAAGTTTTAGCTCGCGACCCGGTCAATGATGTGGCTATTATTAAACTTAAAAATACCAAAGGGAAAAAATTTCCTGTTTTAGAATTAGGCGATTCTACTAAGGTAGAATTAGGTCAGGATGTTATTGCCATTGGCAATGCTTTAGGCACTTTTCGCAATACCGTCTCTACTGGTGTGGTTTCCGGCTTAAGTCGTTTTATTACTGCCCATGATGGTCTTTCTGGTCAATCGGCTTCTCTACGCGGTCTGGTTCAAACCGATGCAGCTATTAACCCGGGTAATTCCGGTGGTCCTTTAGTTGATTTAGACAGCAAGGTCATTGCTATTAATGTGGCTATTGTCATGGGCGCTCAAAATATTGGCTTTGCTATTCCGATTAATAATGCTAAAAAAGACCTGCTTGACCTTAAAAAACACGGCCGGATTATTCAGCCATTTTTAGGTGTCCGTTATATTCCAATTAACAAAAAACTTCAACGAGAATTTGCTGAAAGATTAAATATCAATTTACCGGTTGACTATGGGGCTTTAATTATTCGTGAACCAGGTAGCGGCGAACCAGCTGTTGTCCCGAACAGTCCGGCGGCTAAAGCCGGTCTGATGGAACGTGATATTATTTTAGAATTCAATAAAATAAAGGTTGTTGAAAAAACTCCCCTTCAAGAACTTATCCATAAATGCAAGCCGGGTGATTTGATAGAAATAAAAATTCTGCGGGAAGACAAAATAGGCATGGTCAAATTAAAAATGGAAGAAAGAAAGTAAGATGCTCCGACTCTCTGCCTGAGAACAAAAACCCTCTGACGAAAATCAGAGGGTTTTTGTATTCAAGGGTGTGCCTTAAAACCACACCCTTGATAACAATCAAAGGGGTAAGCCAACAATCAAATTGTAAATAATGAACACCAGAGGCAAAATCCATTGAAAAGCAAAAAAGATAAACAAAAGTAAAAAAAGCATGCCATAGCGCTCTAAAAATATTCTGACATCTTCCAAAGAATGAGGCAGCAGAGCAAAAAGAATTTTAGAGCCATCTAAGGGAGGTAAGGGAATTAAATTAAAAATAGCCAAAAGGATATTAAGGAAAACAATTAAACTAAAGATTTGAACTAAACCGCTTGAAACAAGAAATTGACCGGGCAAAAAGCGTAAGCCCAGACCAAAAACTAAAGCGACTAAAAGATTGGCTGATGGACCAGCTATGGCTACCTTAGCTATTCCCCAATGTTGGTCACGCAGATTATGAGGATTAAAAGGCACTGGCTTAGCCCAACCGAAAATTGCCCGACCGCCGGAAAAAAGAAAAATCATCAGGGGAACCAGAAACGAACCCCAGAAATCTAAATGTTTTAATGGATTTAAAGTCAGCCGACCATAATTCTTGGCCGTGGAATCACCCAAACGAAAAGCCATCCAGCTGTGAGCAAATTCATGAATAACCACTGACATTAGCAGAACAGCTAATTGGAAAATTAAGATAATAAAGGTCTCCATAAGGGTTGATAAACCAGATTAGATAGTATATGATAAAATATAAATCGCAAAAGATTTCAATTATTAATTATTAATTGAGTAGTATTTGTTTGAAAATTGAAAATTCAATGAAAATTGAAAATTGGTAATTGAAAATTATTTCTATGTCTAGACGATGCACTATTTGTGGTAAAAAATCAATGGTAGCAGTTACCCGTAAGAAGCTTCGCGGTAAGTATAACCCGACTGCTAAAAAAAGAAAATACCCTAATTTACAATGGGTTCGTCTTGCTAATGACAAACGAGTCAAGGCCTGCGCTAAATGTATTAAAGCAATGGGGAAAACTAAGTAACGGGGTGTGGCCTAGTGGATTAGGGCGTCCCGATGGGGTCGGGAAGATCGCTGGTTCAAATCCAGTCACCCCGACTGTGTTCCGCCATATACTTGCGGTGAAAGCAAACAAAAAGAAAAACACCTTAACAAGGCGTTTTTTTATACCCATAACAAGGCAAAAGAATAAAACAAACGGCCTTACTGCCAAGATGACTTTTTCTTAAAATTTCGATATTGTTTTAGGTGGTTGTCCGCAAGTCAACGCCAAGGCGCTGACCAATTTAGGATTCCCGGTCTATAACGACTAGTCCGAAATTTTAAAGAAAAATCTTAAACAGTAAAGCCATTATCAGTATAACATATCTAAAAATACCTATCAAATATTAGACCATTAAGGTCTAATATTTATTCCTTGATTCCGTCTAAATTAACATCATACAATATTGCTTCGGGAATTAAACGGTATTTCAAAATCTCATTTTCTTTAAACCAAATTTTAATTTCTTTTTCAGCTTCTTCAGGAGTAGCCGAAGCATGAATAAGATTTCTAACAGCTCTGCCATCAATATCAGCTAATTGATACGAATCAATGGTTAAATCCCCTCTGATAGTCCCAACATCAGAAATTAATGGTTCGGTATTACCAGTAATCTTTCTGACAATGCCAACTGCTTCATTGCCCTGCCAAACCATAGCTATTATTGGACCGGAAGGCAAATATTTCTGTAATGTTTTCAAAACCCGCTCACCACATTTTTTAATATCCTCAAATGGTGGCTTTAATCCTTTCTTTATATAGGCATCTTTGTTCTTTTGGCCAACCGATTCTAACCATCCATCGATTATTAAATAGTGCTTTTTGACTAATTCTGGAGAGGGAATTAAAAATTTTAAGCCGACTAATTTTAGACCAGTCCGTTCATAACGCTGGATTATTTCACCAATCAAGGAACGCTGAACGCCATCTGGTTTAATTAAAACCAAAGTCCTTTCTTTTAATTTTAGATCTTTATTCATAGTTTTATTTGGATATTTTAGATTATCACAAAAAAATACTTTTGCCAACTATTGTTCGGTCTTTACCCCAAAAAGAATCCCATCAGTAGAAATTTTAATGTCGCCATTTTTATCTGTCCGATAAAGCAAAAATTCTTTTAATTGCTCCAAAACCACTGAATCGGGATGTTTATAACGATTATTATCGCCGACTGAAATTACTGCTATTTGGGGATTGACTGCGTTGATAAAGTTGTAACTACTGGAGGTTTTACTGCCATGATGAGCCACTTTCAAAATATCTGACTCTAAATTCCAACCCTGATTAAGCAGTCGCTGTTCAACTTCTTTCTCAATATCACCAGTTAAAAGAAATTCTGTTTGTCCGTAAACTAATTGACCAACTACGGAAACATTATTAATATTTTTGCTCAAGGATTTAATCAAAGATTGCTCTGGCCAAAGAATCTTTAAGACGATTTCTTCGGAGAAAATAATTTTTTGTCCGGCTTGAGCAATGGTTAGAGGAATATTTCTCTCCTCAATTAAATCTCGCCATTTTTGATAAACCGCCGTGTCTTTTTTAAAGCCGCTGGTCAAAATATGACCGATTTGATAATACTTAAGCGCTTCTACTAAACCAGTAATATGGTCAGCATCAGGATGGGTCAGAATCACCAAATCGATAGTTCTATCATAAAAAGGCATTGTTTGGCTCAATTTTTCTAAAATCGTCTTATCCGGACCCCCATCAATTAAAACCTGCTGGCCAACTGATGTTTCAATAAAAATAGCGTCACCCTGACCAACATCAAAGAAAGTTACTTCCAAGATATTATCCGGGACTTGAGAAAAAACAGCCAACCAGATAAAAATAGTGGCAATCAATAAAATGCCTAATGTTGGATAAGTAAGTTTTTTGGTTTTGACCATTTAAGAATAATTAGAAATAAGAATAAATAATAAGCTATTAAAATTATCAAAGAAGCGCTTCTGAACTCAACCGCGGCTAAAGGAAAAGAGGCCAGATAGTCAACTACCTTAATCAGATAACTCAACAAAAACCAAACTGGCCAGGCAATGATTTTTGCCAAAGCCAGCCAAATCAGGCCAGATAAACCCAGAACTATCCCTGATATCATTATAACAGGTAAAAGAGGCACAATCAGCAAGTTAGCTAAAGGCGAAATTAAAGAAAGCCGTGTAAAATGAAAAATTAAAATAGGCAGGGTGCCTAATTGAGCGGCTAAAGTCATGGTCAAAATATCTTTTAATCGGAAGGGATTAGGCCAGCTGATTGTTTTATCATCCAAAATCGGCTTGAGATAAATAATACTTAAAACAGCCATAAAAGAAAGTTGAAAACCAACATCTGACTTTAAGAGAGATGGATTAAAAGCCAGCATAATAGTGGCGGCCAAAACAACGGCTCGGTCAGCGCTCCGCAAACGGCCTATTTTTTGAGCTAATAAGAGCAAACCAGCCATCAGTCCAGCCCGCACTGCCGAAGCCGGCGCCCCAATCATCATAATATAGAGAACCAGGAAAAAGAGGACAAAATAAAAGGCCTGTGCCCGCCAAAGACCCAGAGCCAAAGCCAGAAAAAGTAAGAGCTGGCTCATAATAATCATATGCATTCCAGAAATAGCCACAATGTGTCGTGTGCCAGTGATATTCAGTTTTTCTTTTAAGTCATTAGAAAGTCCCCATTTATCGCCCAAGAAAATGGCTTTGAGAACACTGCTTTGAGGAGGTAATAAGGTTTTTTCAATAACCTTTCTTAATTTATCCTTAAAATTAAAAATTGTTTGGTAAAACAAATTTCCTCGATTTTTGGCAATTAGTTTAATATCGGAATAATAGATTACTAAATATATTTCATCTTTGGCTAAATATTGCCTATAATCAAAATCTTCAAAAACAGCTGGTTTTCTTAATTTACCAAAAATTTCTAATTCATCGCCATAATGATATTCTGGATATAATTCAGTAGTAACTAAAATTTTACCAGGAATTTCTTCTGTTCTAAACTCAAACTTCTGTTGATTGACCCTTTGCTCTGGTTCACCTATGATAATTCCCTGTAAACTAATTTCCTGATCATAATATTGACTGATTTTAGCTGGCTCTGCGTCAAACCCGCCAAACAAAGAAACAACCAAAACACCAGCAATAAAAGCCAAACAAAGATAAAGAAGGATTTTGGATTTGGTCATATCCCTCTTAATTCTACTTTATCAAAATAGGGCTGGGCGATTTTAGCCATTTCTTTTAGTTGTTCATCAGGATAGGGTTTAATTTTCTGCCACGACTTATCCAAGGTTTTTTCTGTCCGGAATTGCTGAAGAGCAAATTTTTTAGCGTGTTTAAGCCACTGGCCTATTTTTTTGATTTCTTTCTTATTAATAATGCCAGGCGCCGCAGTAGTTCTGAATTCATAGTCAGTCCCGCTTTGCCTAATTAAATCAATGCTTTTCTGAATATCTCTTGGATTAATCTGCGCGCCAACGGCATCTGGATATTTCTCTAAAGATGACTTAATATCCATAGCCACAAAATCCAAAAGATTTTTTTGGAAAAGTTTCTTTAATTTTTCCGGCTGGCTGCCATTAGTATCTAATTTAACCAAGAATCCCTGCTTTTTTATTTTCTTAACAAAATCAAAAATATCTGACTGAATAAGCGGTTCTCCACCTGTAATACATATCCCATCTAAAAGCCCTTTCCGTGATTTTAGAAAATCAAAAAATGCCTCTTGTTCCATTTGAGGCTGTTTTTTTATTCTCTCCGTATCAACTAATTCAGGATTCTGACAAAAGGGGCAATGATAATTACAACCAAGTGTAAAAACTGTCGCTGCCACCTTGCCTGGATAATCAACCAAAGTTGATTTTTGTAAACCGCCGATTAACATTATTTGACAAAATTTATTATTGCGTATCTCGTGTATTTGCTAATAATTTATAATTTAGGCGCCTTAAATACTTTCCTTTGATGATACTCGGTTTGCTTACCGATGTTGAACTGTGATATGGGGCGGATGTATCCCACTACTCTCGAATAAACCTCACAAGGTTGTTCAACCACACATTGAGGACAAGTAAAATGTTCACCGGCAATATAGCCGTGATGAGGACAAATTGAAAAAGTTGGTGTTAAGGTAATATAAGGTAAACGGAATTTTCCGAAAATTTTCTTAATTAAGTTTTTAATTGCCTGAATGTCAGAAATTTGCTCGCCCAAGAAGAAATGCAGGACTACGCCGCCAGTATATTTTGTTTGAATTTCGTCTTGTAATTTTAATGCCTCAAAAATATCATCAGTATAATTAACCGGCAGCATTGTTGAATTAGTATAATAAGGTGTCTCTTTTGTGCCAGCTGTAATAATATCAGGATATTCTTCCTTGTCTTTAAGCGCCAAGCGATAAGAAGTGCCCTCGGCTGGAGTAGATTCTAAATTATATAAATTATTGGTCTCTTTCTGATATTTAATTAATCGTTCCCGCATAAAATCTAAAATTTCAAGAGTAAATCTTCTGCCTCGTTGAGAACCAATATCTGCGCCAATAAAATTCAATAAGGACTCGTTCATTCCAACTAAACCAATAGTGGAAAAATGATTGCCAAAATATTGACCTCGCATTTTCTTTACCCCAGCCAGATAATATTTTGAATAAGGATAAAGCCCCTCCTCCATAAATTTTTCCAGAACTTTTCTTTTAATCTCTAATGACTCCTTAGCCAAGTCCATTGTTTTGGCTAATCTTTCAAAAAATTCTTTTCTGGTTTTTGATGAATAACTAAGCCGAGGCAAATTAATTGTTACTACACCAATTGAACCAGTTAATGGATTAGCTCCAAATAATCCGCCACCTCTTTTGTAAAGTTCCGTATTCGAAATTCTAAGTCGGCAACACATACTCCGAACATCCTCTGGATTCATATCTGATTGAATAAAATTTGAGAAATAATTGACTCCGTACTTGGCGGTGGCTTGCCACATTGAATCTAAAGCAGGATTATCCCAATCAAAATCATCAGTAATTGAAACAGTCGGAATAGGAAAAGTGAAAGGTTGACCATTTCTATCGCCTTCTATTAAACATTCGTAAAAAGCCCGATTAAACATATTCATTTCTTCTTGAAAATCACCGTAAGTTTCTTTTTGGAGCTTACCGCCAATGATAACTGGCTGATTAGTAAAAGCCGGCGAGGGCTTAATATCCAAGGTAACGTTTATAAAAGGCGTTTGAAAACCGACCCGAGTCGGCACCGCGCAGTTAAATAAAAACTCCTGCATGGCTTGCTTGACCTGATTGTAATTCAGGTTGTCATACCGAATAAAAGGCGCTAAAAGAGTATCAAGGTTACTGACTGCTTCAGCGCCAGCTGTCTCTCCTTGAAGCGTATAAAAGAAATTAACTAATTGACCTAAGGCAGTTTGTAAGTGTTTGGCTGGTTTTGATTCAACCTTGCCTTTAACCCCACCAAAACCCCTTAATAAAATATCGTAAAGATCCCAACCCTGACAATAACAGCTTAAGCTGTCTAAATCATGAATATGGAAATCACCTTTCTTAACCGCCTCTCTAATTTCTTGAGGATAGATTTTACTCAACCAGTATTTTTTAGCTACTTTTGAAACAACATGATGATTCAACCCCTGTAAAGAATAAGCCATATTGGCATTTTCTTTGACCTGCCAATCTAATTCCTGAATATATTGGTCAACCATATCAACCGCTTCGTCAATGGCCGTTGTTGCTTCTCTAATCCGTCGGCGTTGTTCACGGTATAGAATATAGGATTTGGCTGTTTCAGCATAGTCATTAATAATTAAGACCTCTTCAATAATATCCTGAATTTCTTCTATCTGGGGAATACTACCTTTTTTAAATCTTCTATTCAAAAGGTCAAGTACCTGGTCTGATAGTTTCCGGGCGATTCTTTTGCCGCCTGCTTTGGCAGCCGTAAGCGCCTTGAAAATCGCTTCAGTTATTTTTAATTGATCAAAATCAACAATCCGACCATCTCTTTTTTTGACTTGTCTGAATTTTGGAAGCATAAAAAAATCTCCTAAAAATTAAAGATGTCTCTATTTTACTCCAATCAGAAAAAATGGTCAAACCGAATCAATGAACAATGAACAAAACAAACAAAAAACAGAAAACAAAATATTGTTTACTGTTCATTGTTCATTGTTCACTGATTCATTCCTTCTTTTCTTCTTTTAAGACAATTTCCATTTCAATGCCGCCGATATGCGGCACAATCAAGTTGTAAATAAAGCCAAAAATAAGTCCTTTAATAAAACCGGCTATGGCAAAAATGACAGGCAAAATAAACAAAAGAAAAAAAGGAATATTAAAAGAAAAACCCTGGCTTGAAGAAGAAAAAAATAACCTTCCTAAAAATGCAAACAATCCAAATAAGACAGGGATTAAACTGATAATCAAACCGAGGCAGGCGCCAATTTTAGCTACTGATAAAATGTTTACTTTTTTAATTTCGTACATTTTTAATGGATTAACTTTGGCTAAATTTTTTCTGTAAAAATATTGCCAAAGGAGTCAAAACAACCACTAAAACGCCTAAAATAATATAGATAGCCGCGCTTTTGTATTGGTCAATAATATAGCGGCCTGTTTCGCCAAGTAGATGTAAAAGCATCCAAAAAGCGAAAACAACATAAGCATAAACAACTATTCGCCAACCCTCTTCTCGCCTCTGTAATTTAACCCGATAATAGAAAAGAATCATCAAAAGGAAAATTGGAATGATAAAAGCCGCGTGAATTAAAAGCTTATAAGTCAAATATTTGCTTTTGTCTTTGGTTGGGTAATAAATTCTGGTATCCGGAGCCAAGGATGATTTTTCATAAGATAAAGCCGAAGAATATTGAGGAGATATTGTCCGCTCAACTGAACTATAACTCTCTACTTTTTGAATAGCTGGATTGACTAACCGATTAAGGTCAAAAATTATCCGCTCACCAAGCAAAATTAGAGCGATGGCTAAAATAATAGTTAAAACAACTCCAACCACAGAAATTTTTTTGCGGTTTTTTTGTGTTCCCGAAACTCGGGAAGCTGTTTTGGCTAAAATGTCTTCAGGCATAATTTAATATAATTTTCAATTATCAATGACCAATTTTCAACCAATTTTCAATTATCAATTTAATTCATTGAAAATTGAAAATTTAATCATTGACTGAAAATTGAAAATTGAAAATTGAAAATTTGTATTATTTAAAGATCTATTTCCTTGATAAATAAACAAATATTCCTCCTGTTCCCAAAATTAAAACCGAGCTAATACTGATAACAAGCCAAAACCAAAGTTTGCTTGGTTCTTCTAAAGGACTGGCATTAACTAAATTATTATCAGCTGCCTCTCTTAGATATAAGTCGTGAGTCATTTCGCTATAAGAGAGCCAACGCGACATCTTGGTTAAAAAATATTCATCTTGGCTTACATTAATCCAAGGATTACCGCTGTCGTCAAAACCCAATTCCTCAATGGTCTCTTTTTTAATCCAGTTAGCATATTGGGTCTTAAAACCAGGAATGGTTTGTTTGTTAGACGGCGTAAAAACATAAATCAAAATACCGACTTCTGAAGGTCGGGGATATGGCGGAGCGATTCGTCTTAATTCAGGTGTTTCTGTTAAATAATATTTAGGCAACTCTATTGTTTCTATAAGAGAAGTGATTTTAAGAGGATAGACAATTTGAGAAGTGGAAAATTTAAGCTGCAAGGGAATCATATGGCCTTGACGCAGTTGACGACCCACCCCTGGCGAAATTGCTTCAGTATTAATTTTTACCGCGACAAAATACCAATTATTTTCAACATAGCTGTCTAAAATATAACTGGCTGTTTTGGGAAATTGATAATCGTTTTCCGCCAACCATTCAGCTAAAGCATCTGGCTCGTCAGCCGTTAAAACCGTAATATCATAATACTCAATTTTTTTGGTCTCAATAATATGAACGGATTGGGTAGCTTTGCCTAAATCATAGGCACCTTCAAAACTCAAAGGGCGAACTAAATCCTCTTCAATGGTAGTCAATTCTTCTAAGGAAGTAAAAAGCTCATCAGATGACTTGGATACTTCAGGTCGGTTCGGCGTAGGAATAACCCAACCAAAATCTTCGGCATCGCCTCTAAAAGTGACTGAAAGAATTAAGGTTTCTATTCCCTGTTCGTAAAAAATCACCGCTCTTTGGTCTGTTTCGTGTATATAATAATCCTGTGGCGGAAAAATCATTCCGTCAGCTGAAACCAAATATGGAATAACCAAAGCAATAATTATTATCAAAAAGAATCTCTTGGTAAACATATCTCTATTCTATCCCAAATACAAAGAGCAGTCAAACGACTGCTCTTGTAGATAAAATTAAGTTTTACTTCATCTTCCTTCTAATAAAAGCGGGGATATCCCATTCGTTTTCTGGCTCTTCTATTTCTTTAGGTCTAAAACCTATTTTCTTTTTACTTTTTTCTTCAACTTGCTCTATGGGTGAAATATCTTGAATTTTTGGTTCGCCTGGCTTTCTTAACAAGCCCTCATCAAAACCAGTGGCAATAACCGTAATTTTAATTTCGCCTTTTTTCAATTTATCATCAACCACCGCTCCAAAAATAACTTTGGCTTCCGGGTCAACCGACTCAACAATAATTTTGGCTGCTTCATTTATTTCAGACATGGCTAAATCAGAACCACCGCCAACATTAAAGAGAACACCTTTGGCTCCATCAATAGAAATTTCCAGTAAAGGCGAATTAATGGCCGCTTTAGCCGCTTCCACGGCGCGGTCTTCACCAACTGCCCGACCAATACCCATTAAGGCCGAACCAGTATTTTCCATAATCGCTTTAACATCAGCAAAATCAACATTAACTATGCCTGGAGTAATGACCAAATCAGAAATACCCTGAACTGCCTGCCGCAAGACATCATCAACTACTGAAAAAGCATTCAAAAGAGAAGTTTTTTGGTCAATCACTGAAAGAAGCTTATCATTAGGAATAGTAATTAGGGTATCAACCCTATCTTTCAATTGAAGCAAACCATCCTCGGCAAGACGCATTCGCTGATGACCTTCAAAAGAAAAAGGTTTAGTCACCACGGCTACAGTTAAAGCTCCAGAATCCTTAGCCACTTCAGCAATAACCGGACCGGCTCCGGTGCCAGTAGCGCCGCCCAAACCGCAAGTAATAAAAACCATATCAGCTCCTTTTACCGCCTGATGAATTTCATCACGATTTTCTTCAGCAGCTTGCCGACCTATTTCTGGATTCATGCCGCCGCCCAAACCTTTAGTTAAATTTTTACCAATATGAAGCTTTTCCGGAGCATTAACATGATGTAAATCTTGAGCATCAGTATTGATGGCCACAAAATCCACCCCACTAATTTTACAGGCAAGCATTCTGGAAATAACATTGCCGCCGCTGCCTCCAATACCGACCACTTTAATTTTGGCAAATGTCTCTACAATTGGTTTTATTTGAGCCATAATTCAATAATAAATTTTCAATTACCAATTTTAAATTTTCAAACAATGATTAAATTTTCAATGAATTTTAATTTAATAATTGAAAATTATTTCATTGAAAATTGATTGAAAATTGATAATTGAAAATTGAAAATTATTACTTATCATACATCCCTCCTGAAAAAATGCAAGTATTTAAGGCAGAAATCCCTTCAGCCAATTCTTAATCTTGCCAATGGTTGAAGTAATAGAAAGTTGAGGTAGGGCAATAGCTCTAAAACGACCGGATTTAACTCGTTCATCAATACTCCAGAGAATCAAGCCGACTGCCGTGGCAAAAGCCGGGTCATCAACTTCTTCAATAATTCCCTCTAATTCCAAAGGGAAACCTACTTGAGCCGGCAGCTTTAATCCTTCTTTAGTTAAGTCAACTAAACTGGGCATCTTGGCGCCGCCGCCCAAAAGAACTACGCCGGCTGGCAATAGACCCTGACGGTCAATACTTTTTAATTCTTTATTTACTAATTCAAGGGTCTCTATCAGCCGAGCTTCAATTATTTCAGCCACCTGGATTCGCGGAATAACTCCCTTTTCTTCCAGACCCAACTTAGACAAATTAATCGTATCCTTTTTACCAATTTCTGAAACCAAAGCTGAACCATATTCTAACTTAACCTTCTCGGCTAAGTCAATAGAGCTCCTTAACCCAATAGCAATATCACTAGTGATATGAGAAGAACCAACCGGTAAAACACAACTATGAATGATATCGCCTTCTTCAAAAACTGTCAAGCTGGCTGTGCCGCCACCCAAGTCCAGAGCTAAAACACCTAATTCTTTCTGACGTTTGGTTAGAGCGGCACGACTGGCCGCCAAAGGGGCTAAGACCAAACCTTCTATCTCTAAGCCAGCTTCGGAAATACATTTAGTCAAATTTTTAATAAAAGGAGTAGAACCCTCAATAATCAAAGCGTCTACTTCCAGACGAACTCCATTCATACCAGCCGGGTCCCTAATGCCGGTTTGGTCATCAACCGCAAAAGAACGAGGGATAATATGAAGGATTTCCCGATTAGGCGAAATAGAAATAGCTGAAGCAGCATTGATAGCTCGGTCAACATCCTCCTTGGCAATCTCGCCATCAGCCCGCGAAACAGCTACCACTCCTTTACTTGTCCTGGAAACAATATGATTGCCGCTTAAACTAACATAAGCCCGCTCAATAGACAAACCGCTGCTTCGTTCCGCTTCCTGAACTGACTGACTAATATTTTTAACTGCTTCTTCAATATCAACCACTACCCCCTTACGCAAACCAAAAGAAGGCGATTGACCAACTCCAATAATCTGGGGCTTGGTTTGGTCAGGCCTCATTTTAGCGACAACTGTCCGAATAAAACAGCTGCCAACATCTAAACCAACAATGATTTGTTCTTTGGGCATGCAAAATAAATTTTCAATTTTCAATTATCAATTTTCAATCAATTTTCAATGAAATAATTTTCAATTATTAAATTAAAATTCATTGAAAATTTAGAAATTGAAAATTTAATCATTGTTTGAAAATTAAAAATTGATAATTGGAAATTACTGATTAACTTTCTATCGCTTTTAGAATTCTCTCCTCCATCTCATTCATCTCCTTGGCCTCTTTTTCGCCTTTTTCATCTTCATACCCTAATAAATGAAGTATACCATGAATTAACAAAATGGTCAGCTCTTTTTCTAAAGAATGACCTATTCGCTTGGCCTGCTTCTTGGCTCGGGGATAGCAAATAATCACCTCTCCCAGTCGCTTAACATTATCAGGCGGTTCAACAAACTTAATATCTTCTCCTTTTTTCAAACGGGGAAATGCCTTGGCTAAATAAGGAATAACTGACTTATTTCCAAATGATAAAACATCTGTCACACGATTCCTTCCCCTATGCATTTTATTCAACTTTCTCATCCGACCATCACCAACAATAGCCAAGCTGATTTCTGTTTTATCTTTTATCCCAACCGTCTTCAAAACACTTTCCGCCGCCTGCTGAAACGCTTTCTCTTCTATTTCATTCTGGGTAAAGTTGTGTATCTCGAGCATCTTGATAGAATTTAAGGTTTGTCATTGAGATTCCACGACCTTGCTTCACAAGGTCGTGGTCGAAAGGACGAACCTTAAATTCGGACTGTCCTTAAACAGCGAATAATATCTATTCAATAAATTTAAAGGTGGAGAGGATGTTTTCTGCCTCTGCATCGTTCTCAATAGTTTTTACAATCTGAAAGAAATTTCCATCTTTCATAAAGTACACAACACCAGATCTTGGAGATTGCGGACTTCCTATGTATATTATTTTTACAGCTGAGTAATCTTGGAAAGTTGTCCGCTCAAAAGATTCGACAACTCCTTCATTGACTGGATTATGAAATTGATCAATCTATTCATCTAAAGTACTAAACTGATGTGTAACTTAAACAGAAAACACACGCCCATCATCCTTATTATAAAAACTTATATCATCTCTCCCGCTGCTTTCATATTCTCCAACCGTAAAGTTGTTGGGATACTTCACCTCAAACCCATACTCCTCATTCTGATAGACCTGCCAATCCGCTGTTTCGTCAGGCTCAATAAATTTGAAAGAATTTAATATCCGTTCAATATCTTTGCTACTATAATTTACATCCTCATCTCTATAACCCTCTTTATCACAAATACCTTCATGTTCATATGTGTCATCTAATTTACCTATAATATTTGGGATCTCTATTCGATATTTTAAATCGTTCTTGATTACCTCGATGACCATTTTTTCATCACCCCAAAAATCTAATTCATTATATTTTTTTGAAGGAAGATTTAAAAAAGAATCTGTATAATCATTTAAATCTAAATCCGGATATAAATTTATTGAGCCGATAGTAACAGATAAATGAATCGGGGTACCTGCGCCATCTATTTGATTTTCATCAATACATATCGGCACTACTTCAAATATTACAGGTTTATTTTTATAATATTCAGGGATAAAAGATATAACATAATAGGATACGAGATGTTCAAACTCAAACCCATGTTCCTCATTCCGATACGTCTGCCAGTCAGCTGTTTCGTCAGCAGCCCCTTCCTCACCAGTTGCTGGTAATTCATCTGGTTCGGCTGGAGGGACAAAATATTGGTAAGCAAGGTAGCCGCCTGTTCCAACAATAATTACTGCCCCAACCATAATCAAAACAGAAGCCCAAGTAGGCAGGCCGGGTTTTTTAGGTATTTCTGGCTGTAAACTCGGCTGTGGTTGTTGAGATTCTGAAGGAATATTTGGTTGGTTGAATTGGTCTGATTGGTTATTCATTCTTTTTTAATTCTTCCTGAACAATTTTATTAACCATATCTCCATCGGCTTTGCCCTTTAATTCAGACATTACAGCGCCCATAACTTTTCCCGTATCTTGAGGGCTGGTGGCTCCTAATTCTTCTATCTTTTCTTTAACTATTTTCCTAATTTCTTCCTCACCCATTTGTTCAGGCAGATAGTCCTTTAGAATCTCCAGTTCTTTTTTTTCTTTGTCAGCTAAATCCTGACGATTGCCTTTTTCATATTGTTCAATAGAATCCTTACGTTTTTTATTCTCGCTGGAAATTACTTCAATGGTCTCTTTATCAGTTAATTTGCTTAATTCATCTAATTTTTCTATTTCTTCGGTCTTGCTTAATTTAGCTCTTTTTTCTTTTTCTTTATTAAAAATAGCGGCCATTAACATACGCAAAACAGAGACCTTTAATTCGTCCTTTTCTTGCATGGCCTTTTTAAGAGATGTTTGAATTTTTTCTTTAAGAGACATGTTAGTAATTTTCAATTTTCAATAGCCAATTTTCAATCAATTTCTAAATTTTCAATTTTCAATTTAAAAATTTAATCATTTATTCATTGAAAATTGATTGATAATTGAAAATTGATAATTGAAAATTTTTATCGTTTTCTCCATCTCGGTTCTTCTTCTAAAAGTCCCATTTTTCTCAATTTTTCCTTTTCTTTACCAATCTTGACTCGCCTTAAAGCGCTGTCTCTTCGTTCTTTTTTTGTTCTTCCTCTTTCAAGAAATCTCGCTTTACGAGCCCGAATCAAAATACCGCTTTGTTGTATTCGGCGGGTAAAGCGTCTTAATAAACTGCGAGGATTTTCTCTATCTCTTTTTTTAACTTCAATAACCACACAAGTCACCTCTCTTTCTTTTTTTCGTTTTCATTAGAGTTAGACCCTCGAGAGGGTCTAACTCTAATGAATTCAAGATTTAATCTTTATTTCTTTTTCCTTATCAACTAATTTAAGCAACTTTTCAATTAATCTTTTGGGGTCGGACTCATAAACAATTTTGCCTGGTCCGCGATGGGAACTGGTCACAATTTCTTTAATCATATCAGCTGTCCCGCCAGTGCCAGTTAAAACACCAATCGGTTTTTTATCTTCAAAGGCAATGGTAAATTCATTTAAAGTGCCCATCCGACCGCAAACAACAATGACCGCATCTGAAGAACGGGTTAAAAGCAAGTTACGGCCAGCATATTCAAAGCCAGTATAAATAATCAGGTCGTGAAAATCAGTGGGCAGACGGTACTTCCTAAGATGGGACTTTTCCGAAGCGGCTGGCGAGAGTCCTATGACTACTCCTTTTTCTTCTTTAGCGCCAATAGCTGCCCAGTATGGAATACCAGTAGTCGCTCCAGTAACCAAAATACCATTATGTTTAATAATTTGCCGACCAACTTCCTTAGCTAATTCCAGCGCGCCTTTAGCGCAATAATCAGTGGCCGCTGCTCCTGAAACACAAATTTTGTACTTAAGATAAGATTTCTTTTCTGGCATATTTTTAGCTTACTATTTTTATTGATTTTTGTCAAAGCGAAACCACCTGACCCATCTCCGGCGCCTCGGCTGGCAGACCTAAATGGTCTTTAATCTGTTGGACTAAAGCCAGGGCTGGTTTTTCTTCACCCTGGACAACAAAAACTTTTCTAAGCGAATCTTTCATTGGTTCAACCCAGGCGCAAAGCATTTCCTGGTCAGCATGAGCAGAATAACCGCCAATTGTTCTGACCTGTATCTTATTTAAAATATCTTGGCCAAAGATTCTGACTGTTTCAGCGCCATCTAAAATTTTTCGTCCAAGAGTACCCGGTACTTGATAACAAATAATCAAAAGAGTGTTTTTCGGGTCAGACAAATATCTTTTCTCATGATGTAAAATCCGACCGCCAGTTGACATACCGGAACCAGCTAAAATAATCTTTGGCGGCTTAACCTGCTCAATCTTTTTAGATTCCTCAACTGCCTTGGTCATCTTTAAGCCGGGAAACTTAAAAAGGTCATCACCTGATTTAATTAAATAAACCGCCTCTTTATTAAAATAGTCAGAGTATTTCTGATAAATTTTAGTTAACTTGATGGCTAAGGGGCTGTCAATAAAAATCGGCAGGCGGGGAATCCGGTGGTTCTCAACCAGTTCATTTAATTCATAAAGAATCTCCTGGGTTCTTTCCAAAGCAAAACTAGGAATTAACAGAACGCCGCCTTGAGCAACAGTATCTTCAATAACATCTTCTAATAAATCTTTGCGTTGCTGTTTATCTTCGTGAATCCGGTCACCATAAGTTGATTCAATAACCAGATAGTCAGCTTCTTGAATAAATTCAGTTGGCCGCAAAAGAGGCACTGGCGGATTGCCTAAGTCGCCGGAAAAAACTATTTTTTTACTTTCCGCCCAAACTTCAATAATAGCTGAACCTAAAATATGACCGGCTTCTTGAAAACAAAAAGAAATTTCGTCATTTAATTTAATTTTTTCCTGATAATCTATGGGCTGGAAAAGTTCTAAAGTTTTTTCTACATCAGCCCGGTCATAAGTAAATTCCTTGCCAGCTGTCTTAGTTATTTCCCGATTAATTCTTTCGGCGTCAAAAAGCATTGCCTGGGCAAAATCCTTGGTTGGTCTAGTAGCAAAGATTTTTCCCCTGAATCCTTGTTTAACCAAATGGGGCAAACGACCAATATGGTCAATATGTGAATGAGTAATTAAAACCGCTTCAATTTCTTTTGGTTGATAAGCAAACTTTTTCCGATTCATTTTTCTGGCTGCTCCGCCACCCTGAAATAAGCCGCAATCAATTAAGATTTTGCTTTGCTTGGTCTCTAATAGATAATTAACGCCAGTCACCCATCTGGCTCCCCCATAAAAATGTAATTTCATAGTTATTTTAGAGACTACAGGGACTGTCCCTAAGATACAGTCCTTAAAAGAAGGACTGTATCTTAGGGACAGTCCCTGTACTTCAAACTATCTTACCAAAATCTCCCCAAAAAGAAAAGCTATCTGCTTTACATCTTCATTTTAAATTCCTGATACAGCTCATAAACTTGACAAAAGAATCTCTGAATGTATAATCAATGAAAATCCTTAGCTGTATGGTTAAGGTATCCTAATTTCATTAGGACAAAATCAAGTTCTTTTTAAATCTTTTTAAAGGAGGTGCTGTATGGCTACCACAATTAATGACATTGAGGTCAAATTGACAGATGGTCCGAATAGGTGGGATACCGTCTTAGAATCATTGGTCAACGGAAAACACTTTTCGTTCACGGCTACTTTTTCTCTTATGCGTAAAAGGGATAAAAACAGACGGAATCAGCTTCACTATTGTGAAACAATAAAAGGTAGGGTATTGGCTCTTCATCCAAATAAAGTAAGGTTTAACCATGAATTAGAACACTTAGAATATTTGGATGATTGGTTTATTCTTATTCTCTGTACAAATAGCTTCAAGCAAGAAATTCAAAAACGTTTTCTTGCATGGTGGGAAGTCAAAATTGATTTTTTAAAAGATCATCATCTTTTTTTCGCAGGAGAATACGATACCCATACTAGAAAGGGGGAAGGTAAACTTATCTTACCAGGTTCTGATATTTTTTTCTTGCCAAGCCATATCCAAAGCGTTTTTAATATATAACAAATTCGCTTTCAGTAATTCAAAAAGACCCTTGGAAATCCTTGGGTCTTTTTATATATTAACAAAAACTAACTTATTGTTAAATATATCTATCAGCCACATGAGAAGCGGCATAGGATGATGGTTTGATTTTGGCTTTAAAACCATTGCCGCGAACCATACCAACTACTTCTTTAATCATTTGACGGGTCGGACCATTCTGACCCACATCAATATGAATCTGAAAATCATAGTTAAGCTCTTGATTAGCAGCCAATAAGGATTTTAATTGTCCGAGCAGGTCTTGAGCTATCTCCAAAGACAAAGCCACCTCTTTGTAAATACGGTCGCGGATAGTATGGTAGACCTTATGACCGTTAGTTCTTTTCCAAAAATAGCGGCCGCCATGACCAACCCGATAAACAATAATTGCCGTAACAAAATCAGCCTGCTTATCACCATTAGAATCTGTCCCAACAATCAACTGATATTTATCTTGCGAGTCCTGATTAACAAAACCAGAAATCTCCTTAACTACTTTAGCGAGCTGGAGTCGGCCTTTGGTTGGACTGTGGAAAATATTGCTATTCTTCATCCTATTTCTAATATACTACTTTGACTGCCCTTTGACAAGTCCCTGATAGATTTCCTCAATCTTCTTCTTCTGTTCTTTCAAATCCAAAATCTCCCTCCTAAGGCGGGCTTTTTCTTGACGAATATACTTGCGAAGTCCTTTAGGCAATCTTCTTCTATCAATAGTTAATTTCTCAACCAATAATTCAGCCATCTTTAGTAATATATCCTTTTTTACTGATTAAGACAAATTTTGACAAATCTCTTTAAAGATGTTAAATTAAGGAAAAGTTTTAAGCGATTGTCCTTTAATAAAAAGGGGAAAGAAATGGAAAATAAATTAATGATCCTGGAAGAAGTAGCTGAATATTTGCATTGTTCTCCCGATGCGATTAGGTGTTGGCGAAAAACTAAGGATTTTCCTTATATTAAAATAAGTCATCGCTTTGTCCGTTATAGAAAAATCGAAATTGACAAATGGTTAAAACGGGAGGATAATCATAAGACCCCTTGATAAAAAATCATCAAGGGGATTTTTTTATCCATTTAAGGACAGTCCTTGGAATACAGCCCTTAAGGACTGGCCAAATGTTAGACCCTAAGGGTCGAACATTTTTTCTTTATTCTCCTTTAATTACTGCTAAAGGCAGTAGGCGGGCGACTTTTTTTGATAAGCCGGCCTGATGGACTACTTCGACTATCTGATCAATATCCTTATAAGCCAAAGGAGCTTCTTCAGCAATACCTTTAAAAGAATGGCATTTGACTAAAATTCCCTTGGCCTTTAAACTTCTCACTACTTCCTGACCAGAAATTTTTCTCATGGCTCCATGACGAGACATGGCCCGACCAGCCCCATGAGTCGTGGAAAAAAATGACTCCTTTCCTTGTTTTTGACCAACTGAAACATAGGAAGCGGTGCCCATACTACCTGGAATTAAAACTGGCTGACCAACTTGTTGATATTTCTCTGGAATTTCCGGATGACCAGGCGGAAAAGCCCGGGTGGCTCCTTTGCGATGAAGGCAAAGTTCTGTTTCCTGACCATTAATCTGATGTTTTTCAATTTTAGCAATGTTGTGAGCCACATCATACAATAATTTAAGTTCACCTTTACCCAAAATTGTTTGCCAGACCTTTCTAATATAGTAGGTAATCATCTGACGATTAGCCCAAGCATAGTTAGCTGCCCCGGACATAGCTTTAAAAAATCTTTGACCTTCTGAAGAATTAAAAGGCACACAAGCCAATTCTTTATCTGGCAATTTTATCTGGTATTTGGGCATGGCCTGCATCATTACTCTTAAATAATCAGTACAATTTTGATGACCGAGTCCTCGCGAACCAGTATGAATAAAAATGACCACCTGGTCTTTAAATAAACCAAAAACCTTAGCTATTTCCTCATTAAAAATCTCCTCCACTGTCTGAATTTCCAAAAAATGATTGCCCGAGCCAAGAGTACCTACTTGGTCCCTGCCTCTATTTTTAGCTCGTTCAGAAACACATGAAGCATCGGCTTGTTCTATTCTGCCTTTGGATTCACAATTAATAGCATCCTCTTTCTGACCATATCCCTTTTCAATCAAATACTTAGCCCCGCCTTCTAAAATCCGGTTAATCTGTTCAAGGGAAAGTTTCACTTGCCTGCCTCTGCCTAAACCAGAAGGAACTTGTCTTTGGATTTCACTGGCTATTTTTTCTAAATTAGGTTGGATATCCTTAACAGAATAATCGGAAAGCAGTAATCTGACTCCGCAATTTTCATCATATCCTACAAAGCCAGGCGAGATAATCCCGTCTGACAATCGCATTGCTCCAACGCCCCCAATGGGCGGACCATAACCAGAATGAATATCAGGCATAGCTAAGGCATATTTAACAATACCTGGCAAAGTCGCGCTATTAACTAACTGAGTCAAGGCCTCTTCTTCAACTGATTCCAATATTTTCTGGGAAACATAAAACCTGGCTGGCACCCGCATATCCGCCCGAAATTTCTTGGGAATTTCCCAGAGATAGTCATTGATTTTGACTAAATCTTCTTTAATCATATATCAAATATGATAATCACCTGCCAATGATTATCTATTTTCTTAACCTCTAATCCGTGGTAAGTGGCTGCTTTGATATCAATTTGCTTTTGAACAACTTTTTGACCAGCTATTTTGGCCCGCAAATGATTTTTGGCCAGTTCCTCAATCTTAAAATCAAAATAAACTTTTTTATTAAGGTCGCTACGGGAGAGAATCTCGTTAAGCCAATCAACTAAAAGCGAATTTAAATCTGGCGAGTTGATTTCTACTGATTCCCATTCTTTGGCTGGTTTTTTAACGGCTGGGTTTTGTTGTTCAGCCACAGCTAAAGCCGTATTAACAAAAAGCTCGGGCAAATCTCGGCCAAAAACCTTAATCTTCAAATCAGCTCTATGCTCTAAAATCTCAAACTTTTTCATAGGCAACCGAGGAATCAAGGTCAGACCTTTTTGATACAACCTTTTTTGCAAAAAAGGTTGTATCAAAAAGGTCTGACCTTGATTCTCTTGACTCTATCACCTTAAAAATAATAAATAATCTGGTAAATAATTCCCATACCCAAGATTAAAATTAATCCGTAACCAACAACCGAAGGCAGTTTAAGAGAATATTCTGGTTGGCGCTGGCCTCTTGTTTTAGCTTTTTGATAAATTAGAATCAAAAGAATCATCTGTAAACCACCTAAAGTGGCTCCCAGAAAACCAATAACCGTGATAAAATCGCGCAGCTTACACAAATAAGCGATTAAGGGAATGGAGCAAGTCAAGACCCAAGCCAAACATTTATTGATATTGTAATCATACCAAAAGGTCTTTTTTAGAGATAAACCAACAACCAAAAAAGATGTAGCTACGGCTAAAAGACCAAAAATAGCCCCAAAAATAACCGTATGATTTTTTAAGGCATCAACCAGACCCTGAATTGCCTCGGGCGAAGTTTGCTGACCGGTTACTCCAACAACGGTTAAAATAAACAGGACATAAAGAAAGACAGGCAAAAGAGTTCCCCAAATAATAGCTTTTTTAAAGAACTGGTAATTCTGTTTGAAAATTTCTTTCATCTCTGGAATGGCCGAGACAGCAGTTACGGCCCAAAGAATAACTCCATAGGGCAGGAAAAAATATTGCCAATCCCAAGTGGATAAATTATCTAATTTAATCATGGGCCAGCCCTTAATAAATATTAAAATGACGACAACGATTAACAATAGGCTCATCAGGATTTCCATTTGGGTAATTACTCGCAAACCAAAAAAGACAGCTAAAGAAAAAATGCTAAAGAAAATTAAACTCCAAATAAAATCGGTCCCGCCGAAAATTGTGGCTAAAAATTTACCGCCGAGAATAATATAAGCCAATAAAGCGCCATAGAAAACAAAAATAGAGGTGAAAGTAGTTAACCGTTTACCCCATTGACCTAAATATATCTGGGCATAACCAACAAAACGATGATTACCTGGTGTTCGCAAAATAATTTCTCCATAAAAGAGATGAATGACTAAAACAGCCGTGGTTAAAACAAATAAAAAAAGCAGACCGGGTAAAAAACCGGATTTGGAAATAACATAAGGAACACCGAAAATTCCGGCGCCAACCATTGTGCCAACTAAAGTGGCTATGGCATAATAAAAGCTTTTGGTCATCATTTCTAACTAGGCAAGTATCCCTGCTCAACTAACCAACGAGTCAGATAAAGAGCAGCTAATCCCCAAATAATTGCTATAGCCAAAACAATCTTTGACTCTTTTTTTAATTCTGGTTCGGTCCAAAAAGCCAGACCAATCAGTAATCCGGAAAAAATCGGATTAAGTAGGGCAATAATAATACCAAGCCAAAGCCATTTCTTGCGGGAACTTAAAGTTATTTTCTCATTTTTCTCCGAAGAATCAGCTAAAGGAGATAAGGGAACCTGTTCATTCATAACTTAATTTCACCTCCTCCCATTAGATGCAAGTGAAGATGATCAATTAATTGGCCGCCGCCCCGACCAACATTAAAGGTCAGGCGATAGCCCATTTCAGCAATACCCCGTTCTTTAGCCAAGGACTTAGCTAAAAAAATCATCTGACTGACTAAGATATTATCTTCTTCGATCAGTTCATTGATTGATTTAATATGTTTTTTAGAAACAATCAAAAGATGGACCGCTGCTTTAGGATTAATATCTTTAAAAACAATCAGTTGGTCATCTTGATAAACAATATCAGCTTTTTGTTCTTTATTGATAATTTTACAAAAAAGACACATGTATCGCGAATCATCACGAATTTACCACGAATATCACGAATAATTATTTGTGAAATTTGTGGAAAATTTGTGCAAATTAGT
>Ga0209976_10000429_pt1 | contig 28595 bp, 49 predicted proteins | sample SumtaG_FD_182806 | JGI IMG/M metagenome (GOLD analysis project Ga0209976, IMG submission 182806) | Deep subsurface microbial communities from Indian Ocean to uncover new lineages of life (NeLLi) - Sumatra_00157 metaG (SPAdes) (version 2) | ecosystem: Environmental > Aquatic > Marine > Oceanic >...
CCTTTCGTGTAGTGTTGGTCCGACGTCTATCGCCGGAAAACCATAAGCGTGTTCTTAAACCAGACCATGGAGGCGGCGGCGCGTAGTTGCGTCTGTGCCCCATAGTCGCTGGTGTAGCCCAGTTCGTGGAAGATGCCACGGACGTAGCCGTTATCTCGACAGTTGACGTGACCGCAACCGCCCTGCCCCGGAACCGCCCAACTGATGACGATCCCCAAACGGTTGTGGGTATGTAGGTTGCCGATAAACGCATCCTGAAACTCGGCCGGGATGTGTTCGCCGACTTCCAACGATAGAACCCAGTCGGCCGGCTCGACGAGAACCGGGACGGCTAGGTCAAGTACCTCGCATCGGTCGCCCGCTATCAGCGGTGTATGCGGGTTCCCGTCGTAGCCTCGGGCGTTGGGCCCGATGGCTTCTACGTTGGCACCCAACCCACAGCCGAAGTCAATCACGGTATGACCACCGATGAACTCTATCAGTGCGGAGGCAAGGCCGCGATCGTCAACGTGACCCTCGCCCGTGCGGGTCTGCCAGCAGCCATGGTTGTTGACATTAGGCATGCAAGCCATCCAGTGATTCAAGGTACTTAGCATACAGCCACCCTGCGGATGCACTCAGGCTGTTCTGGAGGTGGGACATCAGCCGCCAGATGGGCGGTAAACTCTTCGTCTGTCTCGTTGCCCCATTCGCCCGGGCACGGCCACGGGGCCGCATCGCCCCAGTGGATCAGAGGCACCTTGGTTGTGGCCATGACCTTTGCGCCCCAGTGGGCGAGTTGGCGGGCAAAGAGCCAATCCTCGGGGGCAAACCAACTGTGTCTCGCGCCGTCGTCTCCGATTGTCAGGCGCTGACACGTCTCAAAGCATACGTCATTGACCCATGGCTTGCTCAGGTCAGCGAGCCAGAGGCCGGTATTCATCAGAAGGCACTTGCCCTCAAGCGTCGGGTCCCACTCTACCAACTCGTCAATCCCGAACGTCTCCGGCAGCCGTGGCCGCTCGGGTTCATCGCTCTCTGACTTGCCAATCGGGCTACCGCTTTCGTCCATTACGATCGGGGCCGCCAGTTCCTTAATCATCAGGCGGCGGTTGTCCCAAGCATTGTCGGCGTCGCCGACTGCGGTACTGGTTTTGCCGAGTGGGTCTTTTATCGGGGATACCGCCGACATGACATCCGCCCCGGTGCGCCGCATCTCATCCATCAAGACATCTAACCAGAACACATCTCGCCTGGGTTCGATGTCATCGTGGATCATCGCGAAATGCGAACACGGCCGCTTGCCGGTCTTGGTTGTCAGAGCCAAGCCCCATAGGCTGTTGAAGTTCTCGCACAACGCGGAAGACACTTTATCAGCCCGGGTGATATCCAGGCCGTTGAGGCTATGGGCTGCCTGGGTGGCCTTGGCTATCTTCTCGACTTCCCTGGTATCGGGGTCGGTCAGGACCTTGACAATCGGCTGTAGCACGTCAGGCGGCATCGCTTGTCCCATACCCTCCGGGCCGCACTCACGCAACGCACCGGCGATCTTGATGTCGGCCGGCACCTTGCTCATGAGCACATCGAGTAGCAGCGTCATTCTCCCGGGTTCGGTTGCTGTCTGGAAGAACGCGCGCGCAACCCCCATGTTCAGCTTGGCGCTGGACCGGGGCATAGCGAGAAACACATGTGGGCGATTCATGTGTCGGTATCCTTTCGTTGTAAGTGGGGTGGGGGTAACGTTTTCAACCGGTTACGGCAGCCGCAAACGACTTGCCGTCGGTCACGGGTTTGTTGCTTTTCTCCTCGACGGTAGACAGCGGCATCGACCGGGGGCGATCGACGCTGCCGGAATCCCTGGGGAACGACTCGATCAGTTGCAGTTGCAGCTTCTCATCGGTCAGGCCGGCCACCGCTGCCACCCGGAGCGTTGTAGGGGCTCGGCCAGCGGACTCAAGCAAGTTGCGACAGTGTTCACGCCGTCGTAGGTTGGCGTTGTCGCTACGGAGCCGCTGGAAGCTCTCGGGCGTCGGCTTTTCGGCGGGCGCCGCGTCGGCTGCGGGTTCGGCGGCCGGGGCTTCACCGGAAACAATGGTTACCACCTTGTCTCGGGCTCGCATCAGCTCTTTGATTGCCGCCACTACGGCGGCCTCATCAAGGCTCACATCGTCCAGGACGGCCTGTGCGGCAGTTCTGAACGATACTACGATAGCCTCCACTGGATCGGCCGGCGGGGCGTCGGTAACCACGTCGGGCGCAACCAGCGGATCCGCGGGTGCGGCCTCGGGCGGCAGTACTGCGTTCTGTTCTGGCATCTGTCTATACTCCTTACTTTCAAAAAGAGAGTCAGTGGTTGCGGGGTCCGTAACCACGTCTACGCTAAAGACTTCGGTTATGTGATTTACCTGGACGACGTCGCCTTCCTGTTTCGCGTCTCCGATAGCCTCGTGAGAGAGGCCTAGCATTCCTGGACGTCGCCGCGCGGTTTCCACGATCTGATCGGCCAGCCGGCAACTTGCCAAATAATGCAGGTCAGCCATCAGGCCGGTCGGGTGTTCGCGGACACGTTCCAGCCACCCGAACTGCTCCGCAATCAGGCGGTCCGAATGACTGTCGGGGCTACGCTGGCGGTGGTCGCAGTTGACCGTCAGGCCCTCGTAGCGAGGGATTGCCTCTCGTAGGCACGCCTCTCCGTAGACGCGGCCGTTGCGCGACTGGCGGCCGATCACCTTGACGTTGCGGATAACGCAGGCCTCCGTGTCTACCTGAGCGTCGGGGGAACTAGTGGCTTCAAGTAGTTGGATTTGCATCGTCTAGCCTCCTGCCGTTGTGGCTGGGGTAGTTTGTTGGCCGGCTGCCTGGACCATCGCGGCCGCCCGCTTCCTGTCAAGCCCGACCGCAACAAGCAGTTCGGTGGCAACTAGCGTGGCGGTGGTGCCTGCCGTAATACCAGCCAGCACATCCTTGACGGCCGTGATCTGGGCGCCGTTAAGCGACACCGTGGCATCTACGTTGTCAGGGGCCTGGCCCGTGCCATCCGAAGCCGCCGGCTGATTTGCCGCAGGTGGTGGCGTACCGTCGCCTGAGCGCCGCCCTGGACCGGCCGGCGCTATCGGCTGTTCCCCGAAGTCTGTCGATATCACCTGTTGCACCGCGCCCTGAGCCTGCTCTTGCTCGTGGTCTAGCTCTTCGCGGGCGGACCACGTTTCGGGGGAAAGCCGGCCGAACTTGAACAGCAGAGCATTGCGTTCGGTCTCTTCTTTGGCGTCACGGACAGCAACGCGAGGCGCTTCAATCTTGATCTCGACAAGCCGCTTGATCTGGGCAAACGATAGCTCGAACCCGGCGAACCGGCCGGCATCATGGGCTATGGCCACGACTTTCCAGAGCAGGCTTGTGTAGGCCGCGATGTAGAACGCTTGCTCGGTCACGGCCATCTTGACGAATGGCGACTCGGCGACCATCGTGCTCGCCATGTTCGCGTTACTGCTGTCGGCTGAAATCATGTACTCCGGCATGCTCCACCGGGTGCCGGCGGTACGGAGGACGGCTTGCTCGATGGCTATAAAGTTGGTCGCGTGGGCTGCGCCGTGTGGGCCCGGCTTGTATGTGACACCCGCGCCGGTATCGAGGGTGGAGCCGGGGGCGTATTCTGTGACACTAGTCTGCTTTGTGCCCTGGCCGTGAGTATGCGTCTGCACTTCGGCGTGGGCATTGGCTGCGATCATCGGCTTGATCTCGTTCGCTTCGACGCCTGCGGCGTGCTCCCGGATAAAGGCAATAGCGGCTTGGACCGCTGCCCCTCGGGCCGTGTTGGTGAGCAGCTTCTCCGCGTCGGTCAGCGTCGAGTGGACCGGGTAGAAGTCAGATAGCCCCCGCTTGATCGTCTGGTCGGTGTTAAGCTTGATGTGTTCGACCCGGGATGCTGGCAGGTAGTCCCAATCCTGAGCGTCGTCGGACCACTGTACGTAGTAGCCGAACACGTTGGTGATATCCCGGGCGTCGGTATGGACGCCGAACCGCCAATCACTGGGGCGCCCGTCCCATAGCCCAATACGACGGTCGAGTATCCATTTCTCGATGACGCCAGGGGCGGCCGGCTCCGTGATCTGCTCTGGCTCTGCTGTGCGAACCGTGACTTGTCCCCCTCCGGTGTGCCATAACGTGGGAATGCCTTCGCCGTCCCGCTTGGAGCGCTGGAATATCTCCCGCTCCATCGCGCCGGCCCATTTATTGTGGTCAATGAACTCGTCAATGATGTCGTCAACAGCGGAGACCAACGAGGCCGCGAGCGCCGTCGGCTGACTACTGCGCACCTTCTTGACGACTGCCCGATAGTCGAACCCGGTCCCCATAATGAAGTTTGCCAGGTTGCCCATCACACCGATGGCCGTGGGGGAGGTCTCCAGCAGCAGGCGCATCCGGGCTCGAATTGTCGTCAAGTCCGACTCGACGTTGATGATCGGCGGCATCCGGCCGTGGTCGCGATCGCCAAGTTGCGCGCCGTGTCCGCCGCCGACATGAAAGCCCGTACCGTCGAACCCATGCTGCTCGGGAACCTGGACTAGATCGCCCCAGGACTCTTTGATGGTCCGGACGCTGCCGTCGATCAGCCCCTGACGCGCGCGGTATTGGGCTGTCTCCAGCAGGAGACGCGCTTCCTCGTGCTGCGCGCGTATGCGCCGCAGTTTACTGTTAAACATGCCTGCCCCGGCGTGTGTTATCTAGTCACTATCTTTCGCGACCAATGCCATCCTCAGGACGTTAATCTCTTTCTTCAGGTCTAAGATTTCGCTCCCCCGTCTGATGGACTCTTCGCTCATCTTTACCACCATCTGGGCGGTTTCACTGTCGGAAAACTCCATCGTTCGTTCGGTCTCGGCTGCGGTCAGCTCGGTCCTCAGCAGCCCATTCGCTATCCGCAGCCGCTTGGCCTCTTGTTCGGCCGCTTGCAGTTTCACCCATGGGCGGTTGTCCTTGCGCAGTTTGGCGTTCTCAGCTCGTAGTGCCATGGCTGCCTCAACGTGCTCGTGTATCTCGGTCGCTTGCTTCGCGTTCTCTGCGAGTAAACTGTCTACCTTGAGTTGCAAGCGGGCCGTCTCGCCGTGGCATAGGCCGCTCGTGTCGAGCGGCACGAATGGGCTCGTCATCCGCTGCACCTCCCTGGCTTTGATCTCCGACGCCACTTGCTTGGCTAACGTGGCCCCGACAATGAACTCGGGCTCGGGAGTAGCCTCGCCCTTGTAAGCGAAGCGAGTCTTTGCCGGCTCTGTCCCGTGGGCTGTGATGAGCGTCTCGCCATCGTCCAGTAGCTCGATGGTCATAAATCGTTCTGGCCCGCTTTTGGGCTTGATAGTTACTTGCAACTCTTGCTTGATGATCGGTAGAGTGACCGACATGCCGAAGTAGTCAACCCACGGCGGCTGACCAGTAAATACCGTGGCTTGGAGTTCTGCGTTCTCTTCCCATAGCCGATTAACTTCGGCACGTAGTATCTTGGCCTCGGTGGACCGATTCATCTTTGTATCCATCTCACGCTCCGATCTCTGCCCGCTGGTCTTCTACCCCGTGGTTGAATACGTGTCGCATCTGCCGAACCGCCATCTCCAGGGCGTCAGGCCCGTCTTCGTGCTTTGCTACCGGGAAGCCTCTAAGCTGTTCGACTAGCAGCCGGGCACCCGGACTTCCGCGTTTGAATCGAATCTGTCCGCGAGACAGATACGGAGTAAGTCCGCCTCGAATACGGACCACTTTATTGATGCGGTTATCGATACCGTAGAAGTTGGGAAACACCTTCGCCTTGAGGGACTCTCGCTCAAAGTCCTTGACGAGCATCTCTTGAAACTGATTGGTCTCGACTCCGAACGCATGGGGCTCGAACTCCCGGGCCAGCCTGATGCCATCTACCACTATCCGGTGAGTATCACGCTTCGCTATGTCTGCGTCAACCCACATTACCCCGTGTTTGTCCAGCATCATCATGACGAAGGCCGAGTAATCCGACTTCTCAGTGGCCCCTTTCGACGGGTCCAGCGTGATGACTCGCCACTGTATTTCGGCCTCGGGCGGCCATTGGTCAAACCATATCGAGTCGCCGAAGTAGGCGCCGTCGAACTCCGCCCCCTCGACGTCGGTGAACTGTGCTTCATGCTCCTGGGCAAACGCCCGGGCCCCCATGTCACGGTAGGCTGCGTCTAGCTCGCTTTGGGGGATCAGTGGGTTAGCTGACGTCGGCAGCCGGAACCGTGCCCATGTGTCATCTACGGCTGCCGCGTCCCATTGCTCCTTTAGCCAGTTGTAGCCCGCTGGGGTGGTTAGCATCATCGACCAGCCCTGCTTGTCGGACAACGCCGGCCGAAGCGACTCGACCCATGCCCGTTTGGATATGAAGGCTGCCTCGTCAATTACCAGGCCGTCTAGGCCCTCACCTCGCAAGCTACCGCGGTCGGGGTTGTCGGCTGATCTGACGCAGACCGAGCCGCCGCCCGGTAGTTCGATCCGATGGTCCTGTTCGCTCTTCTCCACCCAGGCACCGCAGCAGGCCGTCTTCAGCAGCCGCCAGATAAGTTGCGTGATGGTGAACGTTGGGCCGACCCACCAGATCGTGCCACCGTCCACAGCCCCACGCAACGCCCCGGGCTCAGGTCCGTGGCCCTGTACCGTTGCTATTAGACCCGTTGCCGTTTTCCCCACCCGGCGACCCGAGACGACCAGCTTGTGCCTCGCCGGACTCTGTAAGATCGGTAATTGGTGCGCCATTGCCGCCGGTAGGCAGACGGTTTGCGTTGCCGTAGAAGTTCCGGTCATGCTCGACCACCACCTTTATCTCGCTCTTGCCGGTCGTCTCGATTTCCTGCTTGTCGGCCTGCCCGAGGTACTGCTTGCCCATCCAGACACCCATTGTGCGGTCCCCCTTCTTCAGCATCCGGTATTGCTGCCGGCGAATACTGGCGCAGAACAGTAGCCGCCCCCTTTTAAGGACACCCGCAAAACGCCGCTCAATGGTATCCTCCGAGCAGTCACACAAGGCCGCTATTTCCGGGGTCGTGCAACCGATCCTCAGCGCCCGCAGGACAAGCTTTGGATCAATGTCTAACTTAGGTCTACCCATGCCCATCGCCTTTGCACACGAGCAGTTCGCTGCGGGCTATCGCCACTTCTCGGGGTGCGTCTATTCCGAGGCGAACGGACAAGTGCCCATCGTAGTCACTTATCTTCACGATAACTATGGTGATAGTCTCGCCGATGAGGATCCGTTCGTTTACCTTCCTTGTCAATACTAGCATGGTCATTCCTTCCTAGGTTAGGCCCCCCCATCGGGTGTCCTCGCGTTCGTGTCTGATTGCGTCCAGACGATGACCGGCTCCTGCGAGTATGCTTCCATGATCTTCGACTGTACGATCTGCCCGGTGGTCCCAGCGAAGGCTTCGACGCTTACCCCGTCATCCGGCTTGGGTACGGCGTCATCATCCCAAAACCCTACCGCCTTACAGCGGGCGACGTGGCTGGTCGGCAGACATGCGATGCCTTGAGGCGTCGGGGCGCAGGTCAGTGCGATATAGTAGTTCTGTGGTTCGCTCATCAGTAGTCTCTCATCGCTATGAAGAGGAAGCTGGCAACTAACGCTACCATCCCTGTCGCGATAACGACTATGTTCGCCGTCACCCACTTGCCTATCTCGCGAATTTCCTCGCTCGAGCACCTGAGGCACACCCCGCCAGTGCGTCCCGACTTCTCCCCCCACCAGCCGTAGTTGTACGTCGAGATTATCTCCGCCACCGGTAACTCTCGATAGCACCGCGTGCAGACCGTCTTATCCGGCTCGTCCCGCAAAAGATGCAAGACGATAGCCCCTCCTTTGAGGCTGTACTCCACGTCCGCCGGGACATCTATCACTGTAAAGGGTGGGTATTTCTCCCCTTTGCGTGGTTTGTCTGTCTCGCTCATCTCCTCACCTCCGGTTCCAGCCCTATATCTGGTGCCTGACGTATCCGCTGGCTGAGTACGGCGGCATCGGACCACGTGAAGCTCAGGTCCTCGTTCGATGCGTAGCGTCCCAGCGTCCTAAGTGTATCGGCACGGCTGGCTTCGTCGTAGAGGAACACGTAACGTTCCGAACCCTTTACCAGCGCCAATACGTTGACGCCTCCGCTCGGCGAGAGTTCCTTGATTCGGTCCCGGATCGTCATGGCTTCACAACCTCGATCGTGAACCCTAGGGAAATAGCCGTGGCTCCTAGGAAACTATCGATACCCAGTCCGCTGATTCGCCGCTCGGTAACCCTGAGCTGTCCCTTGGGCACGGCCGCGCCCTCCTGAGTCTCGCACCACTCCGGCAAACCAGGGCCCTGGAACAGTATATCATATTCTCCGCTTTCCAGGGTGCCGACCATACGCTTCACGTACACCCTATCGGGCAGCCCCAAAGTTCCTTGACGGTAAGACAATGCGAATATGGGGTTCACGGTAACGCGGCACTTCCGGTTGCCTGACGTAGATGTCGATGCAACGCTCTCGCCCTTGCTTTCCGCGACTAGCTGTTTATTGCGGCTTACGAGCCGTTTATTCCGTGCCTTCAGTTCCCCCGCTTCGACCCGATACGCCTTCGCCCTATGCCAGAACCAACCGGTCACCATGATTAAGTCGCCATCGTCCGGCGGGGCCTCGGTCTGAAATTCGTCGGCCTCTTGCTCCCGTTGGAGGTGTCTGTTTGCGGCCTCCAATTGTCCCACCCGATCTTGTAGCCCCTCTGCTTTTTTCCGCAGCCTTTCCTTCTCCAGTAAGTGCTGATCCCACTCCTCGAATTCCATTTGCACCTTCATGGCCTCGCCCTCCCATTGGAGTATTGCCCCGCGTTGGTTACCTAGCCACCGAGCAGATTAGGGGACTGCTCGGCGTTGCGGATGTTCAGTGTGCCGGTTACTGCCCCGCCCGCGGCTGCCAGTGTCACCGTGATTTGGTCCGTTGACTCGATCGGGAGAAAGTGCGATGGTATCCGCCCGGGTCCTGCGTCGGTGATTGCGACCAATATGTCAGTCGTGCCGTCACTGATGAGAAGCGAACCGGCGGTAGGCGCGGCGTCATAGCTGAAGAGCACGTCCGCGAGCCGGTGCTTGCCATTCCCCTGGGCAGTCGTGGTGGCTATAGCCGCGGTATCGACGGCGGGTGCGTGGACTGTCCAACCTCTAATAGTCATGGGTATGATCCTTTATAGCTTGCCCGGGGTTGCCCCGGTGAGTGATAGTCCTATCCCGATCCCGCCTTTGGGGATCGCGAAGAACGTCCAGCCGGTGTTTCCCGTGCCGTCCTCAAATCCCAGCAACGGCGTGGTTCCGTCGGAACGAAAGCAGTTCCAACCGATGCCGGTCTGTGCTCCGGTAAGTGCCACGTTTTGCATCTTGCAGTGAAACGCGGTATTGGTGCCGCTGACGTTATTGATCGTTAGTGCCGCACTGGCAGCCATGTCGAGCAGCGCGTCCGGCTTGCCTTGAATCAGCAAGTTGCCGTCCACGGTCCAGGTCCGGCCGTCCAGGTTGACGGTCGCCACGTCCGAGCCGGCCTCTAGTATCAGGTCGCCGCCGTTGGCCGTTTTTAGGTCAGAGCTACCCGGGTCCCAGGTGGCTCCGCTCTGTACGGCGAAGCCGTCGCAAGTATCGATGTCCGCTGCTTGGGTGAACGTCCCTCCGGCGATGACGATCGCTTCTAAGTCGGGTGCTACGCCGTCACCATCGGTGTACGTGGCGTTGGCAGTGAACGTGATGACGCCCGTGCCCTTGGTGTAGGTGACCGTGCCTCCGCCGTCTGTTATCGTGAGATTCGCTGCTAGCGAGAAGTTGGGGTTGGCGCTATTGGTGATCGTTAGCGCGTCGGTTGCGCTTGCCTCGTAGGTCAGGTTGCCGGCAAAGACGTAGGTTCCAGCGCCCGGGGCCCATGTCCCGGCCGTGTCGGTCGTGAATATCTTGCCGATCGGGTAGCTGCCCGGTGCAATCGGGTCGGTCTCATTACCTACCAGCAGCTCTAGGGTACTGCCGGCTGCGAACGTCGCTCCGTTGTTGGTGGTGATACCCTTGCCGGTGTCGGGTTCCGCAAGCCGTAGGATCCCGGTTCCTGCAAACGCACTGGCGGCGCCTAAGCTGGCGGTGGCTGTGCTCAGTAGGTCCAGCCGCTTGCCGTCCATGTCCAGCGAGCCGTTGAGCGTCAAGGCGTTGGCAATTGGCTGATTCGTCGTTACCGCTGCCGTGATGGTCGCGTCGGCCGCGATAGTCAGGTTGTATAGGTTGGTGTTGTCCTTAGCCGTCAGCGTCTTGCCCGTGCCCGTCATCACGACGGTGCTGGTCCCATCGGCCACGGAGCTGGCGGCAGAGTAATCGAAGCTGCCTGCAATCGTGATCGTCGCAGCGTTAAGCGCTACCGTGCCGGCGCCCCACGTCACGTCGCCATGGCTGAACGTGCCGTCGCTCGCAGAATCGTACTGCAACGCACCGCTGTTGAACGCGAAAGCACCTGTCATCGCCACGTCCGACAGGTCCACATCCACATCGTCGAAATCGACCGTGCCGCTTGCCTTGTCGATTTCGACGCTGCCGGTATCGACGTCCGCCATGTCGAGCGTAACGTTGTCCGTACCGGTCAGGAGAAACACGGCTCGCGTGATTGCATTATCATCGAACACCAAATTCCCGCTGTCGGCGATCGTGATATTGCCTAGCACCTCGATCGGCTCGGTGCCGGTGGTGAACGTGAGCGTACCGGACGTCTCCGTTATCGCGAGGTCGCCGTCAACTGTCAGTGGGTTGTCACTGGCGTTGAAATCAAGGGTCGTGCCGTCGCACGATATCGTCAGATCGCTAGAAATGTTAATCGTGGGGTTGTTAGTGGCGAGGTCAACTATCAGCTCACCAGTGGCGGACGTGTCACACGTCAGGTCGCCGCTAAATATGTACGTACCGGCCCCGAAGTTAAATTCCCTGCCACTAACGGAGGCCAAAATTCTTACTAACGCCGAATCATAGGTACCCGGTGCCAGCGGAGAATCACTCAGGTCGCGGGGATTGCTGATCGTAAAGGTCGACACATCAATCGTGCCGCCGTCGCTTAGAGTCAGGATGTCGCCAGTGGTTGCGATGTAGTCGTACGTCCCGTTGCTTGTCTCGTCAGTAATGTTGCCAGTTATGTTTACTACGCCACTCGCCTTTACGGTTTGTCCGGACGCTATTTCCAATGTGCCGACGACAGTTGTAACACCCGCCACGTCCAACCGGGTCCCCTTCATCGTGGTCGTACCAGGCCCAAACGTCACGTCAAATAGGTCATGGTCACTTTCAGTGGTAATCTCACACGTGCCAATAAACGACACTGATCCAGCAGTCGCCGTCAACGTTACCTGGTCAGTAGTGGTATAGACACAATCAGTGAAGACGTGATCGCCGGTACCGAAGTCGAATGCACCCGAGCCGGCCAGTGTGACGTCGCCGGTGACGTTTAGGTTGAACGAATCACAGTCAACGACCCCATCGTAGTCAGCGGTCACTGACAGATCGCCTAGGGTCGCCGTGTGTACGTCCAGGGTGCAGTCATCGTCAGTTGTGCCATCGATAAGGGCACAGTCACCGCATCCCGGCACGGCGTCCAAGTCCCAGTTGTCGGGCTCGTCCCACGTCTCGTCGCCGTCAGCGTTGTTCCACGTGTACGTCGCCGTGTCTTCGAGGCTCAGGAAGTTCGTCAAGAAGACGTGATTCACGTTGCCCGGGGCCGGGTGCAAGAATCGGATGCGCATGTCCCCGCCCGACTCTCCGTTGCTGTAGTATTTGGATTCCTTGGCTATCGTCCATTGCAGGCTCTCGTCTTCCGAACCAATCTGGATAGAACTCGGGCTGATCGACTCCCAGTCTTCGCCGACGTAATCCCAGACGTACACATCGACCGTGTGGGAACCCCCGGCCGCAAAGTAGTACCCGACGAATCGGACAACCTTGGGCAGCCAAGTCTGATCGACGAACGTGTAGTAGAAGTCGAAGCCGTCCGCGGTATTGGTCTCGTCGACTTCGTGCCGGGCGCTATCGTCCGTAAACGTAGCGGTATACGTGAGCGTCTCCGCTCCGATTCCCAGATTCGTAAATGAGTCTGCTGTTGTAGCCATCTACCCTACCTTACGTGTACATGCTTTTATTGCAGGCCCAATTATGCCGGCTGCGACGCCCCGTAGAAGTAACCCTGTGCTAAATTGTACGTATGCCAATTCAACTTGCCCGTGCCCACAGCAGGCATTCACTACGCCAACTAGTCGCCCAATACATCCGTCGTACCCTTCCAGCGTGTTCGTGGCAGCGCAGTACCCACAAGGGCGACGTTGCCATGAGGTGGAGACACGTTCCCTTGTATCCGAGAACAACCATTCCCCATCTTCGTTGTGTATTTTATGTCCTCGAAAGTAATCACGGTCCGCAACTGCCATCACTCCACCTTACGCCGGTTGTGTGCGTGGTGCCCGTGCGTACTGCCCGTTGCCGTCCGGCTCCCAGTAATACAGGGGGTTGGGTGACGCGAAAAGTTTCGTACACTCCACTTCCTCTGCCACGACAGGGCAGGCGTCGAACACGTGATCGTCACCCTGCAACGGCGAGACGATGGTTATCGCCGGCTTCTCCTGATAGTACCTGTTGAGTGACGATCGGGTGCGGAGCAGCGGGCTGAACTCGCTCGGATTGTCCACGACCACCTCCCCCAGCCGGATGTGGCAATCGACACAGTCGCCGAACCCGCAACCCGATACCCGCACGTCAAGGCCGCTTCCCTCGACGGCCAGGTGCACCGGCTGATGCTCGAAATGTACCGCGTCCAGGGCGATGTAGCCACGGTTGTCGCCGGCCGCATGGAGTCCGCCCCACCCGTTCCCCTCGATCACGGTCGCCTGGTCGATCACTAGCTGAACGCCCTTGGAACAGTCGGTGATGTATATCCCGCAACCGTTGCGGCGGATGTCCGACTGGCCGCCGATGTGCGTCGTGCCCATCATCCCCTCACCCCGAACGCCCTGGGCACAGTGGTACGCACCACAATGATCGATCTGGTTGCTGAACGTGCCGGACAAGTCCCAACCGAACAGGAGATTCTCGCAGCGGACGTCGCGCCAGACAGTCCCCTTCGGTACACCGTCAACAGAGGCAAAACCGGCGGCCAGTTGCTCGGACGTCTTGGCCTTGTACTCACCCACGATCTCGAAGCCGGAGAACGTCAGATGTCCGCCCTCGGGTTGGCCCGCGACGTGCTGGAATCCCCGTAGCTCAAATACCGTGGAACTAACAAAGTCCGGCCGAACCTGAATCGTCGCGCCACGCCCGTAGATGTGTCGGCCCCGATGAACCGGTCCGATGGTGATGGTGCTACCAACGGGATACGTCTCGGAGCCCAGGTCCAGGGCTACGTCACGATCCGCGCAATCCGCCAGTGCGTTTTCAAAGGCGACCGTCCAGTCGTCACCGCCGTCATAGTCCCGCAGCCGCACGATGTCGTCGACGGGACACTTCGCCATTTGTCTGAAATGCTGGTATAGTTCCATGTCGTACTCACCTTCGGAATGCGGACTCGACACAGCCGGCACCATAGTCTACGTCGAAATCATGGTCTTCGTAGTCAACATCCACGAACCCATCGGGCCCGGAGACAACCCACAGCGCGGAGTCTTCGTCCGCTTCGCAATAGACTGTGACAACACCGCGGTCCCACTGCATGTAGAGCCCCGTTGGAATCGTCCGGACACGTGGGCGCGGGAGCCGCGGTGTCTGTCGTAGTCGCCGAAGCACCTTCAAACCGAAGCTGTAGGCGACCCGTGCCGGGTCTCGCCGGTACCGTCCCCGTAGGGTCCACACGTTCTTCGCGGTGGCGCTATCCATGGTTCACTCGGGTGGCGCTTCGATGAACGTGACCTTACCGGTCATGACAACGCTAGCATCGGCCGCGCGGTCAGGCCACTCGGCCTGCTCGGGGATCGGTAGCTCGATACCGGCGCCGACCTCGCGGATGCCCGGATGTAATAGCATGTGTTCGCGGATGGTGGCCTTGCTTGCGTTCGGATCGATGACCACGAACGGCAGGTAGACCGTCTCGCCGGCCGCTAGCTCGCTCGCAGTTGCCTTTACCTGCCGCATCCGGGTGTTGGCGTCCTTAACCGTCGGCTTGTCCTTGTCAAACGCAGCCGTGGTTTTCAGTGGGTCGGTCTTCATGGGTTCTCCTAAGTATTGATAACGTCGGTACTTACGGGGTACCGGACATTCTTAAACTCCACCATATCGTCCGGGTACTCTTGACCAAGTACCACCGGAGTGATGAAGTACCACTTACTCCTGCACGCCGCGACGGCTTCGTCCTCTGTGGCAAAGATGCCCTGAAAGTCCCATGCGACGCCTTCGTCCTCTGTGGCAAAGATGCCCTGAAAGTCCCATGCGACGCCTCCTGTTGCTGTAACCGATCGCCATTGTCCGCACAACCATAGTGTCATCGGCTCAGTCCTCCGTACCGTCATTGGCCACCCTGACCACGATAGGAGCCAACCCGGAGGCGTTCTTACGTCTGTCATGTCAGGTACCCCAGGCCCCACGTCACGATCGCGCCGATGCACACCAAAACTACTGCGCACGTCCCATAGGTCACACACTCGACACGCCCCAATCTCTCGGAGGCTGGCCGGCGGCCGTTGCCATTGAGGAATAGCAGGTTCGGGTCAAGCTTCTTGGCCAAGTCGTTGATGGCCGTGAGCGTGGGATCTTCGTCGGTCATCGCTCACCTACTTCGTGGGGGTTTCCGCGGGTGGCTCTTGGGCGGGTGCCTGCTGTATAGGCGGCGCCTGTGCGGGTGGTGTGACGTATGTGATGTTCGGTGCTGCCTGCTGCTGACCTCCGCCGCCAAATCGGGACATAAGCTTCTCGATCATCAGCGGGTCACCGGTTTTAATCCTGTCTCCAATGTCGCGCCCGATCAGCCAGCCCATCATACTGAGTACCAGAGCTCCGATCCCACCGATGCCTGCTACACCCGCCAACATCTCGCCACCGGTCCACCCTAGCTCGCCGCCCTTGTCGCCGGCGTAGTCTTTCGCGTACAGCTTGGCCAGTTCCAACGCCGACGCCTCCGGGTTCTCTGCCTCGACCTTATCCAACCGCTCTTGCATCCGCTGCATAAGCGTGTCACGGTCGCCGAGCGCGGCCTGCGTGATCTTGGCCAGCGCGGTTACCTGATCGTTGGTCGCGTCAATAGCGTCCAGAACGGCCGGATCATCGATCGTGCCGTCGTCCGGCTCGGGCGGTCGGAGATAGCCGGTTCCGTGCAGCGGCTCGGCAGTCTGGTCGATTATCACGTCCAGCTTCTGGTCGATCGACTCAAACGCGGTGCCGAACCCATCCAGCTTGTCGCCCACCGAGTTGACGGCATCGACCACGGGCTGCATGTCGACCTTGACCATCGGCCGCGCACTGGGCGCCGGGCCGGGTACCGGCAGGGTCGGATAGATGTTCTCCAGCCGTCCGATCCGGCCGTTCTGCAGCCCGTTGTATTGGTCCTGCTCCTGACGGTACGGCAAGACGCGGCCCGAGCCGAACGGGTTCAGGATACTGCCACCTTGGCAGTTGCCATCCGGGCAGCCTCCGGGTGGGCATACCTGAGTCAAAACCGCCCCATCCAGCCCGCGCGCAACTTGTGCGCGCCAGCCCGCACAAGTTGCGGGCTGGTCCAAAAGGCTGGCTGAGGCGTCAAGCCCCCGAAGGGGAACCTCAATAGCCCCGGCCCGCGCGTCCATGCGCTGAGCCGAGGGTTCCTGGTGCCCGAGGGCAGCCAAGATGCGTGGTGCCGGGATGGCTATGCCTTCCCGGTCGTCTGGTGTTCTGGCTCGAATCAGACCGACAATCTCCGTAGCGTCCGCGTTGAACAATGCGGACCCCGATCGCCCGCCGGCTGGGCTGGGTAGGAAGCGCATCTGGCTGGCATCGGGATACCCGAGCAGATGACCCTTCCATCCCGTGGCCCAATTACCGTCGGCACATCCTATCGATGTCACCGTCTCACGGGCTGCCGGCATGTCGCGTGCTATCGGTATGGCCGGGGGTACTCGCCCGCCAAAGGCTGCTGTCGGGATAGCGATAACTGCGACGTCGATAGACGGGTTGCGCATCACAACGCTTCCCGTGACCGGTAGGCTCTGATGACCGTGACTCCAGAACTCACACTCGGGGCTCGGCGCGTCGACTACGTGGGCGTTGCTCAGCACCAGCACGCGGTCGGCGGTGGCGGAGATTACGACCCCGCTACCGCGTCCGCCGGGACAGGATACCCGGCACGTTGCGTCAACGCAGGTCGACATGTCACCGAACACGGCGGCCGCCATGGCCAGCAGGGCGATCACTGTTAGGATAAACACTCTCATGACTCTGGGCTTTCTGGTTGGGTAGTTTTCTTGAGTTTTCTTTCGGCAGCGAACCGTAGCCTTCGCTCTTCCCTGGCCATGTTTAGGAGTACCAAGGCGCGTGCCTCACTGGCCTTCTTGCTTACCCATGGCCACCAGTTAGGAGGTAAGATGTGCAACCTAATGAAACCTCCCATCGGCTTACTCTCCGTCTCCATCGGTAAGCGGCTTGCCCTCCACGGTCGGCAACAGGGTACAAAGGTAATCCAGGAAGGGTGATCTTGCAAGGTCTCCCGGCTGGACGAACGAGGCCGGCAGCCTCGCCACCAGGTCGAGCCCTCCGGCCTCCACCGCCTTAGCTACGGCACCGGAGCACACGCAGGGTTGGACCCGGCCGTTGTCGTCGTCGGTCGGCGTCTTCAGTACCAGCCGCAAGAACGGCACGTGCCGCAGCACGATGCGGAACATGTCCCACCAGCCGTAGGGCAAGGCGACCAGTTGCCGCATCCGGTTGACCATTCTTTGCCCCCGCCCCTCCGGCGTATACGCTCCGGGCCAACCCACCGCTTCGCACACTTTGTACACGTCGATCTGGCCCGGGTAGTGGGCGTCAACTACGTCGCTCAGCACATTCTCCCGGCCGCCTGGGCCTTCGAGCACTTCCAGGCACACTGGCACTCGGCCCTCGAAGCTTCGACGTTCCACCATGCCCGCGTGGCAATACTCCGACCGCCCGAGCCGAGCAATCGGGATACCCCACAACCACCGGAATGACCGCCACGATACCCGGTCCGGCCGGAACAACAGCACGGCACCATGGGGGATGTCGTCGCGTACCGCGTCGTAGTGTTGGAAGGTTTGTTTCATTGTGTCGTTGTGAGTTGAGGTTCCGGCAGGATTCGATACCTGCACCCGTCATCAGTCGAAGTCTCGCTGGCATTATCTGCCAGGACATCCTTCTGTTCTGCATATTCCAGCAGCGGCCAATCAGGGAATTGTCAACGTGGCCTTTCGGCTGGTACCCAATCAGGATAAACCGCCATGGGAGAACCATCAAACATCTTACATGACAACTGCGTATCTTCCGCCACGAAACCTCAAGTGCGGACAAATGGGACTCGAACCCAAATCTCTCCGGTGACTACCAAGGCCCTGCCGGGCCGGAGGCGCCTAGCCGAAGCGTGTTACCGAGCACCCCTGCTAGCCGAGATGCCATTACACCAGTCCGCAAAGTACTCGTCGACTAACAGGCCCACCCGATAACAAACAGGATCCCACTCAGGCTCCTCGTCATCGGTCCGCTCAGCTATCCGCACCGACTCCGTCGGGATTCTCACACGGTCGCTCATATCACTCTTTTGGCCAACTAGCAGGTTCGTCAAACACGGGGCGTCTACTTGCGTCTAACCCAGCCGCCATCATTATACGACCTTGTCTACCCCCGGGCCCCCAAAGGTGGCACGAAGTTCCTTGATTTCCTCTTCCTCCGCTTTCGCAACGGACTGTACGACGTGGCGCGCCACGTCGTACTTGGTCGCGATGGTGTCGAGCCCGAGCCCGTCGATCATGTCGCTCTCGATCCTCTCGACCAGGGTCGCCGTGATCTTCCTGCCGCGGTGCGGCGTCGGCCGCCAGCGAGGGCCGGCCCTGTCAATGGCCACGGCCCGCGGCGTCCGTCGGAACCGGAGCCGCGGGCCGGTTCGATCGGTCTCGATGTACCGCCAAATCGGCAAACCGAAACAAATCAGCAAATCGTAGGTCCTGACCCATCGCTTCCGGGTGGCGTATGGCCCCTCGTTGACGCATAGTATGACGGCCGCCCACGTCTTCATGTCCGAGCCGAACCACTGGCCGGGAGAGAGTCTGTCCAGTACGATGTTTCGCTCGTCACTATGGTCTCTGACGATCGACTGGATATTGACCGGGCTATCCACCAGGGCGATGCCGGCGATCGACTGGCAAAACCTCACCAGCCCATCACGCTGACCATCGTATCGTGACACGTCAGCCCAGATCGGCTCGACTCCATCCATCCCAGCGTCCCTTCCGTGACTGACCGTTATCGCCCGGCTCGTTTCGCCAGGTCGTATGCCGCTTGGAGATTCACCAACGTCTGCGGGTTTACGCAGAACGCTTTTGCGAGGTACTTCGCTAGAGTCCGATTCACCGGGATCCTGCCACCTAGCAGTAGCGGCATGTACTGCACGGGGATGCCGGACACCTCTGATAGCTTTAACGCCGTCCACCCTCTCGCCTTCATTTCATCGCGTATATACTCGGCGGGGTGAATCGCCTCAGCAGGTATAAATGGTTTGTCAGTCATGTCACACCTCCTCGTACAGTAGGCGAAAGAATATCCGGCGCGGTGGGCTGCCTTCGGGGATTAGCGTGGCGAGTTCTTCAGAAGCAAAAGGCATCAGGTCATCGCAATCGGAGTATAGTTTCTGCCGCGTGGCGCTATATGTCGCGCACGCGCTCCCTTCTATCTGCTCTACCCACACGGGACTCCCGCTGCCGTCAGGCCACTGCGAAAGGCGCGCCTCAATCCAATACGACCGGGCCGGCGGAATGTCAACTCGCTCCGAAAGCCCCTGCGTACACATGAAGGCGCGCACCTTGTTTGGATTGTCTACAGCGCACAACCACCCCTTGCGGAGCGTCAATCGTGGGCTCATCTTTTTCATCATCACACCTCCTCGGTATTCCACACGCCGCTCGGGCGCTTAATCAGTAAGAACTTGAATGGGTACTGGTCGGCGGCACAACGCAACCGAACTCGGCCGGCCTCTCGCATATGCCCCTTTACCTCATGAATCTCAAAGCAGAGATCGTTCCATAGCACGGCGAAGTCCGGGGTATACCACACGGCCCTCCCGCCCTTCTTGCCGGGCAGCGGGAGGGCAAGCAGCAACCTGATGCCTTCGTACTTGGCCCACAAAATCCTACCGCATTGCTTGGCGGGTAGGAGTATCTCGTTGTAGTAGTCGGTCTCCAGCTGGTTCATTACGTGGCGCTGTTTATGCTCGCCCTTCGCGCAGACCCGCTTCGTTTTCTGGCCGTCCGTGTAGGTGCGCGGCAGTTCCATCACGCTCCCTTCCTGGCGTCTTGCCTTTGTTCCTCACGGCCGCACAACTCGGTGATATCTTGGGCAAACCGCCGCGCTTCGTGAAGTGACAGGCGTAGGTCCCCGGAACTGTCGAAGCAGATACGACCGTTGATGACCTTCACGTGGACCCACCGGTCGCCGTCGGCTACATCGCTATCGTCGAGGCAGCAACCATCGACGTCACGGTCCATCAGGTAGTACCTAGCCATCACGTTTCCTTTCCGGCACGTGGTCGCGGCACGTATTACGGTAGCCCTTTGGCGTCATCGTCCCCGACGTCACCGGCCGGCAACATCCGGGTTCATCACACGCAACGCGACAGCAGTCTACGCCCTTACATTGCGGACACCCGTGCAGCATCACCTCACTATCGAACGGGCTGGACGCAAGCAGAAGCTCACTAACGTCGCCACACCAGTCACACTCGGCACACACCCTCTTCTGCTTTACCATCACGCTCCCTTCCTGGCGTCTTGCCTTCTTTGTGGGCACATGCAGAACTCATCGCCGCAATCGCAGCCGTTATGGCTTTCGTGGATGGCTTCCCAGAGGTCGCCATAATCTTGGCAGCCGCGCCAGTCACGGCGTATGGCCGCACACACCAGGCACGTCTTGACTGTATAAAACTCATCAGCGCGGAGTGCCTGGTAATCATACCTACTGCCGGGTTCGATGGCTTCGCCGCACTCGCAGCAGCGGTGCCGCTTACGGGCCACCGGAGTCGTGGACTTTAAGAAAACTATCTCGTAGTCGTAGTCGCAACTGCTGTCACAGGACTGGAACATCACGTCTCCTTCCTGGCGTCTTGCCGCCGGTCGCTATTCCACCCACTTGGTTCCGTCCCACGCTCGCAACGGCTTGCGGTGGCTGGGCCAGTTGCAGTTACACACAACCGCGCCATCCTTCAGACGATCCCAGGCGTTCTGGCCTAGCAGTCGCTCCGCGTCAGACTTGTCTCTCGCATTCAACGAACACCAGACCGGTCGGTGATGTCGATACCGCTCATCCAAAACGTGGTGTAGCTTCTCGCGCTGAAATCGCGTGAGTTCCTTCCGACCTGGTACCGGGTCGGCTAGATACAACACGGTCGCGGTTGCCAGCCGCGAGAGTATGTCGACCTGCGAGCTGTCGTCAAGTATGGCTTCTGTCAAGGACGCCCACAACCGGGTGCCGTCTTGGAACGCTACGTTGTACCCAAAGAGCCGCGCGAGGATTGATAGCAGGAGGTCTTTGCCGGTTCCCGGGCGGCCAAACAAGACCACTCCCTCCCCTTTGTTAACGCTACTCTGTAGCCGGCGGGCGTAATGCTTGAGGCCTTGGACAACCTCCGTCTGCCCTGTGTGGTCGCACTTGAAGTTGTCCCAGTTGAGGCCGACGTATCGTGCGCCAGCCTCCAACGCAAACCGTTCAAACGGCGTCTTGACGCCAAATAACTCGCACCGCTCAGAATCCGTCAGCGTTCTTGCGCAATGCTTTCTGGTTAGCTCGCGATAACGATCGTCAGATATCCGCGGCTCCGCTGTAGTCTGCTGGTCCATTATCGGTACTCCCATGTACTTTGTCAAAATACGTAGTTTCCACAAGCTTCAACACGTTGTCATCCTTCAACAGCCAGTCAAGGTCCGGCTCCCAGTCGCCATCCTTGCCGCGATAGATGAGCGGGAACTTGGCCAACGCTTGGCGGTACAGCCCAAGCCAGGCGGGGTCCCTCAGTTTGGCCACCATGATCCGCCGCCGGCTCGGGCTGAGCTGCACAAAGGGCTTAACCCCCTCACATTGGTTGAACTCTTCTGCAATCGCATCGACGCCCACCGCCGTCAGCAACGGCTGTTGCTGTAGTGTTTCTTCTACCTTCTTTCCCTTCTTTCCCTTCTTCTTTCCTGGCGCATCACTGGCGCCCAACTGGCGCATCACTGGCGCATCACTGGCGCCCAACTGGCGGCTGTCCTCTTGCCTGTCCTGCCAAGTGTTGTAGTTGCAGATAGTTACGATCGTTGGTCTACTGGTAGTGTCCGTTGTAATGTTCCCCCATTTGGCCAGCAGAGCGAGGTTCTTCCGGACGGTGCCTTCCTTCTGGTTGAGCCTCTTCGCGTATGACCCGCGACCGAATATCACCTGCCCCCTCGCTAGCTTGATTGTTCGGTGTCCGCTGCCGCTTCGGACCTTCTCCCACCCGTCCGAGAATCGGGCCCTCAACAACAGCTCGACCCAGAGGTGGCCGCACTCCGCGTCCTGCCAGCAGGCCGAGTCTAGCAGCCGTCGATCGATCTTGATGTAGCCTATCGGCATCCTAGCCTTCCGTGTCGTTCCATTTTCGCAGGTAGATATTCCGGACTCGCTTCGCAGCCACTGGCAGCCAGACCGGGATATCCGTCTTCCGGTGGTCCTTCGCCGGGACGCGGCGGTAGAGCCCCTCTCGTTTTATGATCGTGAATAGCTGCCGCTGGACGCCCGTAAAGCCAGTTGTCACCGGCAGCATGGAGTGAAACTCCCCAAGCCGGTTTGTTGCCATCGCTAGAGCTATCCTGTTTTTTCCTACCCCGATCTTTGCGTGCAGGCGGCCGCAATTGCCTGTGTGGCATACGCTGTAATCCGTCGCGTTAATTCGCACCTCGCCGCACTCCTCGCACCTCGCCAGTTTAATCTCCCGCTCTTCAGGCATCGTCTTCTCCTTTGCTATTCTCCCGGTCCGCGGCGTCGGCCGACTCAACCAGCTTGGCGGCCAGTTGTAGAAGCATCCCATCCGGGACGCCGGGAAACGTTCGACGCCCGAGCGGGCCTTCCTTGGATCACTTCGCTCGCTCCAAGTCAGCAAGTACCGCGCTCCCAGCGCTTGAAACCGCGTTGTACGCCTCTACCTTCACGGCAACATAGCTCCCCGTCCCCGGGTTCCCGATGGCCCATCCGGTAATATTTACGGCCGCGTCGATGAGGGCGTTGAGCGTCTCGTCTGATATCGACTCCCGCACGGTCTTCATAGTCACCTCCCTTCTAGTTCATCATTCCTCATTCATCATTCAGCATTGAATTAGCTCCCGCCGTTGATGCAGCACCGCTGGGAGCGCGCGGCTTAATGTCGTCCCCAGTTTTTTATTCGAGGTTTGGGGCCGCTGCGTTATCGGGCTCTTCGGCTTCACCCGATTAAGAACTGCCGACACCAGTCAAAAGGCGTAACTATCGGCCAAAGGGCACCCGAATCCTCTGGGCATGCGATCGGTGGATTATACCGGCACTGGCCATACACTCCGTTACTATCCGCTGGGTAAGGATCCCACCAATGACAATCAACACATCCTATCTTTTTGCCGTCGTTGTCCATCGTCTCACCTCCCTTTCCCTTATAGTAAACCCGCCGCCGGACCGTGTTCTCTTGGTTGTCGGACCGGCGACGGGGAGCAAAGGCTTCAGTCTGCCTCCTTGAATTAGCTCCCGCCGTTGATGCGGCACCGCTGGAAGCGTGGCGGCAAATATGTCCCCCGGTTTGTTACGGGGCCGCTGCGTTATCGGGCTCTTCGGCTTCACCCGGTTGACCCTCTAGCCGCTTGGCGTCTCCCAGTACAACCTCAATTGCGTTGCGACAAACCGCTTGCCAATTGATATCGTCCCGTTGCCTCATTCGCGCCCAGAGTGCTCTTGGAAGACACACATTGAGCTGCAACCTGGTGGGTTTTACACGGGTAATATTTTCCATCGTCTCACCTCCCTTTCACTTATAGCAAACCCGCCGCCGGACAGTAGTCTCTCTCATTGGTTATCTGGCCGGCGACGGGGAGCAAAGGCTTCATTTCTGTTTTCTAGAAGTCCTGATTGCGTCAATCGTCGTCTGGTATGCCTCGGCTAGTGCCCGCGTGGGCTTACGCAACCCGGGCGGGAGCCTGTCCACGTCGCCAAACAGACACCAGGCCACGCAATAGAGATCGATCCGCCAGAGGTCCCTGTATGCCTCTTGGATAGACTGTGATGGCCAGCGGGTGCCGAGTTCGATTCTGGCAACATGGACCCTACTACACCCGATCTGCGCGGCCACTTCAGCCTGGGTCAGGCCGGCGGCCTGTCTTATACACCGCGCGGCCGCTCCGATCTTGACTCCCATGGCTAACCTCCCTCTTCTCTGTAAAGGCTGTCCGCGATGTGCTGGCACGCGGCTGATAGATGTGCCAGCCGGACCGCCTGGCGGTTGCTTGTCGTCATGCCAGTCAACGTACTCAGGTAACACATTACCAGAGTACCCACTCCCGCCGCCACGGTATCGATCGGTAAAGCAAACGTCGAAAGGCTCTTCCTCACCGCCGCCTCGAAGCTCGACAGCTCAACCTGGTTTTCGGCACACGCGAGGTCGAGTGTCCCGGCATCAACACAGCGGGTTGCGACGCGCTGCAACTCCTTGACACATGGTATCTGGTTATTAGACACGGCTAGCCCATCGACGTTAAGACCGGCCGCGGCCTTGAGTACCTGTTCAATGTCTTCCTTTGCAACGCGGACCGCCCCGCGATCCAGCTTGCTATCCGCGTCCAGCTTCGCCTCCACCGCGGCGGCCACGGCCTGGTCGAACTTGGCTTGGTCAGTTTCGGCGAGTGCCTCCAGGTAGCCGGCCACCTCATTAAGACTGTCCATATCGCCCCACCTCAGTAGCCGTCTCTCATGTTGGCCGGGCAATGTCACGAGCTCGGCGGATGCCGAAATGGCGCTCAGTATCTCCGCCGCTTCTTTCTTATTCACGACTCACCTCCTTCGGGTTGGGTTAAATATCCTTGTCCGCGATTCGGTGATGTGCCTTCTTATCCCAGGTCTCCACGTTGCCGGCATATGTCTTCTGTGAGCCACCAAGTTCCTTAATGAAGGCCTTGCCCTGGTCGCATAGAGCCATCACTTCCTCAGTGGTCTTCGCGGCGCCAAAGGCTTCCTCAAGCTCTGCCATCCAGATCACGGGGTCGGGCTTGTTTGCTGCCTTTAGCGTCTCGTCTGCCGGTGCCTCCGCCGCGACGGCCTGGCCCTTGGGCGTCAGGATGTCCTCCGGTTCGGACTCCACGTCTACCGCCGGTGCGTTCAGCCGCTCGGTTAGTTCGCCGAGACTCTTCGGCGTGGCGGGTATCGCCTTGGGCTCATCCATATCCTCTACCTCATCGTCGGTGGGTAACCCCATTTGAACCTCCGGGCAATGCGTGCGAATCAAATAGGTAGCCGACCGGTACCGTAGCATGAGGTCTGGGTTTGTGACCCACAGCGGGATCATACCGCTCTTACCTCGTGGCTTGGTCCATCCTGACTTATTCGCCAGCGCCATATCCACAGTCAGATCAATCTTCGTACCGGTATCATCCGTTGCGTAGGCACGGCATGCCCGTGTTCCGCCTTCGCCGGTCAGCTCGAAGTGTATGCGGCCGTCTATCGCTTCCGATCTATTCGCTAAGGCGATCGCAAGTTGAGCGCCCATCGACGGGGTGCCATGGACGACGTATAGTTGCTGAAAAGCCAACATAATGTTGATCTTTAGCCGCATAGCCGTGTCAATCACGACGAAACAGTCCGAAATTCTGTCCTGCCCGGGCTCGGCAAACCTCGCCTGGAATCGTTTGGGCACCATTTCAGACTTAGAATAGAGCGTGGCCGCCCGCCATACCTGCTTAAACCGACCAGGATCAACTACGTTCCGATAGTCCTCTGGGATGGTGGCATCCATCACTTGGTCGAGCAGGCCGGTTGTCGCGCTTACTTCTTGAGCCTCCGCAACGTCCTCTGCTGGGTCGCCTTGACCGTGTACCCCTTGCATTCCGTTGTTTTCCATGAGTACTTACCTCCTCCTGGTAACGTGCCGAAGGTCGCATCCCCCAGCGCTTGTTTAATTTCGTTTTCTAGTGAAGTCTTGAGGTCCGCCAAGTTCTTGATCTCCGCCTTTACTTCCAAAAGCCGGTCGCCTACTTCTTCCACTTCGAGCGTCAACGATATCGTCTCGCCGGAGTCTTGCGGATGTAATTGCCTGAGCACCCGGGCGTAGGTCTCAGGCGACGTGCCGTCAAGCGGTGGCGGATCGTGGTCGACCACCCGCTGCCAGAACTTGGCCTCGGTGGCCATCATGGCCTTGACGAAGTCCGGATCGTACTCGACGTCGTAATACCGGAAGTCGCTCTTGCCGATTAGCGCGGCTATCGTACCCCACTTCGTGGACGTACATTCCATCTCGTGTTGTATCTGGACCTCGACGTCCAGCGGTGGGCCCTCTTTCCATGCCCACGCGACGCGATCGTCGACGTTCTTAATCTGGACGATCCCAACGCCCTCGACTCGGCCACCCCGATCACCGTCGCGCTGGATGGCGTCAGGCGTGCAAAACATGATCGGGCAAGTCGGATGGCGCCTAATCGCGTATGGCTGCGACAACATTACGTTTCGCCCCGTGTCTTCGGCCAACGCCTTGGCAATCGGTTGTTCCATTAGGTGGCCCCACCTGAAGAGTTCCCGCTTGGCCGCGTCCGGCTCGATTTCGCCGGGGCTCACCTTGTCGGCCCACAACTCGTATGGCGTCTTGTACGTCGGGACACCCAGGGCAGCGGCGGCATCGGAGCCACCGAGTCCCTTTTTACGTTCCGCCAGCCATTCGGCCTCCGTCGGTTGTATGTCACTCATCGCCGGCCTCCCGTTCATTATGCTTCCGCAGTTCCAAGACGACGTGCCATATGCGATCCGTGATATTGTTGAGCGAGTGTATCACGAGGCACACCCATATTCCCACCACCATGATCGCGCTAATGAACATTCCGAGAGATAGACTACTCATCGCCGGCCTCCAGTAGTTCGGTGACTTGATGGTCCCGGGCAGCCACGTCGGCTACGAGGGCCTCGACTGCGGCGTCGGGTAACCAGACGTCGCACTCCCCCTTGTGGTAAATGACAGCTAGACCGTGAGTCTCAAATCGTACCTCTCCGAGCTTGTCACGATAGAGCCTCCACTCGTTGCATTTGGCTATTTGCTTTTCGCCTCGCATGTCTTCAACTCCTTCCTCTTCGGCTGCATGGACGCCGACTCGCCAAACTTCTTCGGTGATGGCGATTGCTAGATCAGTTGCTACCGGCACGCGGATGCAATAAAATAGATGGCCACTGACGTTGCGCACCAGCACGCCGTCCCGGACCCGCGCGATTAGTGTGTCGGTGGCGTGCATGACTTCTCCCTTCCCGATCGCAGGTAGACCGATGCGTCGATCGCCGTTCGTATCGCGTCGCCAAGCATCTCGAACGGCTCTTGCGTGGGATTGTGCAGGTAGATCGCCCTGCCTAATGTCTGATGACAGATTACTGCCATCGTCTTCCTCCTTTTACAAGTCTGAAAACCCGAGTGCCAGCAACGCGGCACCGATGTTTTGTTCGGCCCCGTCCAAGAGTTTGCGTACTGTCGCGTGTATCTCGCTAAAGTTGGTATCGGGCTGGATGCGGTCTAGGTCCTCGCGATCCGTCAGGGCGTCGCGGGCACGCGTCAGACATTCAGCGAACGCGCGCATATCCTCGTATATCTCCATGTCGTTAGCCATCGTCTTCCTCCTCATCGGAATGGGAACCAGCGTACTCGCACCCGTCACAGAGAATTTCTTCCCCCTCGTCTAGCTCCCTGCCGCAGTAGATACAGTATTTTTTAGGCATCGTCTTCCTCTTCGTCGAAGTAGCATGCAGTACACAGCCCCTCGCAGTCGTCATCGTCTTCGTCAAGGAACTCGCCGCAGTCCCGGCACCGAGGACCCTCCGGCGGCGACTGGTTGTCGTGCCTGAACTGGGCCCGGTCGAAGCCCTCGTTTAGATTGTCAGGCATCTCATTTCCTCCTATCAAGTATTTCCACGGCGACCAGCAGCACCGTCAGCACCGCCGCGACGATTAGGATGTCAATCATCGGCTTGCTCTCGCTGTATTCGAGCACTCATCCAGTAACGGCGAAGGTCTTTGGCAAAGTCGTCGCGTTCGGTAACGTAATGGATGTAGTCCAGGGGCACCGAGTCGACTCGATCGCCTGCGTGGGCGTGGTATTTGTCGGGCATGACCCTTAGGCCAAACGCTCGCGACTCCGCGTCTGTCATCGGCTTCTGGGGCGAGGCAGGCTCCGGAGGCGGCGGTAGTAGCGAGTGAAGCATCTTCTCGTAAATGTCCTGGCACTGGCCTCCGGCCTTGACTATCTCTTCGCCGATGAGGTTGCGAAGGTCGGCCGCCAAACGACGGTGTAGGTTCCGCTGTTCAATCCTGGCAAGGTTTACTTGGTTATCCATCGTTCTTCTCCCTGGCTTTTGCCAGCTCTGCCTTCAGCGAGGCCACGGTTGCGCGGAGTGCGTCATGGTAGTCGTCGACGCGATCCATGTTCTTATCGCAACACTCTCGGCAGCAGAATTCCCGCCAGGCTGGCAGCCAGCCGAACCACGGCAGCCCGCCAAAGTACCATTTGCGACATTCAATACAGCGTTGGAACGGGAACCACCGGAACGGGTACCAACCCGGGAGCATTTCTCTTAGCATCACTCATCCTTCAAGAGTTTCTCGACGGTTATGCGTGGATCCAGAAGGTCCTCGACGGTTATACGCAGAGCCTTGGCCAGCGCGATGATATACCTGTCCGACGGCTGGCCCTGTTCGTTAAGAACGATCGTCGACTGTGCCAGGCCCGTTAGGTCGGCCAACTCGACCTGGGTGAGACCGGCCGCGAGTCGGAGTCGTTGGAATCGACAGTCATGTTCTGGCACGCTGCGCCCCTTGTTGTCCTGTTGTTACATACTCGAAGTGAATTATCACTTGGCGGCCACGATGGATTATTGTAGCGCGGTCAAAGTCGGCATCGCAGAGATTGGCACTGCTGAGGTCGGCACGGCAGAGGTCGGCACTGCTGAGGTCGGCACAGCGGAGGTCGGCACTGCGGAGGTCGGCACTGCGGAGGTCGGCACTGCGGAGGTCGGCACCGCTGAGATTGGCACCGCTGAGATTGGCACGGCGGAGATTGGCACCGCTGAGCTTGGCACCGCTGAGATTGGCACGGCGGAGGTCGGCACCGCTGAGCTTGGCACTGCTGAGATTGGCACTGCGGAGATTGGCACCGCTGAGATTGGCACCGCTGAGATCGGCACGGCGGCGGTCGGCACAGCT
>Ga0209976_10000430_pt1 | contig 28548 bp, 31 predicted proteins | sample SumtaG_FD_182806 | JGI IMG/M metagenome (GOLD analysis project Ga0209976, IMG submission 182806) | Deep subsurface microbial communities from Indian Ocean to uncover new lineages of life (NeLLi) - Sumatra_00157 metaG (SPAdes) (version 2) | ecosystem: Environmental > Aquatic > Marine > Oceanic >...
AATTATTTTTACTTTTTTATTTTTTATTTTTATTGCTCGATCAAACCTAGTATGTCTTTTTAATAATATATATATAGGTAAATTTGGCCGATAATCATCTAAATAATTAACCATGTCAATGATTTTTCTTTTTATTCCGCCTAAATCTAAACTAATCGCTAATATTATCAAAGAACCTTGCTTTATTGCCATTGATTGACTTTGAAAAGTATTTTTCATAATTGTAGTAATTTAAAGTAATCACACATATTATCAGGACCATGATACTGTTTAATATAATTTCTTGCTTTCTTTTTTAGAATACACCTTAATTCAGGTTGATTTAATAATTTAACAGCTTTCTTAACAAATTCATTCAAACTATCAAACAACAACCCATTTTCTCCTGATTCTATAACTTCACTAGCTCCTTTAAAATTAACACTCAATACAGGAACATTTAAGGCCATTGCTTCTAAAATACTAATCGGAAAACCTTCAACTTTTTTTTTTGAACAATGAATTAATATTTTAGATTGACCTAAATATTTTTCTATATCAAAATGCACTCCAAGAAAAATTACATTATTCTTTAATTTCCATTTAATCACTAATTTTTTTAACAACTCAAAATCTTCACCTTTTCCTAATAATGCCAATTTAATATTAGGTTTTTTTCTTTTTATTCTAACCAAACCTTCTAATAGCCATTGTAACTTTTTAGTCTTCGCTAACCTACCCATATAAATAAAATCATATTTCTTATTAATTTTTTTTATCAAATTTTTCTCTACTAAAAAAGTCCAATTTTTTATAACTTCTATTTTCTTAAAAGGCAAATTACAATTTATTATTAAATCTTGCTTAGTTACTCTTGTGCAACTCACTACTCTATCTGCCTTTGGATATAGCCAACGAATCAAATAAAACCTAAGCTTAGAGTAATTATAACTAGCTACAATTTTTGAAGTATAATGATCTTCACTTAATACCACTACAATTTTTCTCCAAAAAAAGACTAATTTTGCCAATACTGCACTCCATGAGCATAAGTCTAAAAAAGCTAAAATTGCCCTTGGCTTTAATTGCCAAGTTTTTATCAATACAAATATTGGGAAAAAAAATGGAATTTTAAATCTATGCCAATCCTGATAATTAATTATTTTTACTTTTTTATTTTTTATTTTTATTGCTCGATCAAACCTAGTATGTCTTTTTAATAATATATATATAGGTAAATTTGGCCGATAATCATCTAAATAATTAACCATGTCAATGATTTTTTTCTCTATTCCGCCAAGACCTAAATGCATTGAAATAATAAATAATGGCTTCATAAATTAAAACTTCCTTTTAAAAAACAATCTAGTCCATAAATGATATATAAAATCTTTTTGTAAAATATCTCGCACATCACAGCTACTATTACACTTTAAACAAGCGGTTTTAAATAGTTTTTTCCTAAAATTAAAGTTTTTTTTGTCATAATATAGCTCACCCACTGTTTTTTTTCCTCTTAAATTACCAATTGGTTTCTCAGAAAAGCAATAATAAACATCACCTAAACTATCTATACAAAACTCATCTTTTAAAAACGGACACTGCGTGATCCTTTGAGTTTTATTTTTATACATTGATAACATATCAGCCCAAAAATAAGCTTTAACATCTTTCCATGATTTAGGTTGGCTTAATTTTTTTAATTTCTTAAATAAAAACTTTTTTGTAGTCTTGTCAAAATCAACCTTACTTTGAATATTTAAATTATTAACATATTCCTCATGAAATCCCACAATTTGAAAATCATAATCAATCTTTTTCTTTTTTAACCAATGCTCTAATTGCCCAATCTTATCTATGTTTTCTCTTAATAGCAACACTCCACAACTTAACCAATCTAACCTTCCATTATTTTTTAAAATCTTTAATTCATTCAAAGTAGACTTAACTCTCTCAAAAGCTCCACTCACTCTCCTAACTTTATCATGCACTTTTCCAATTCCATCTAACGAAATACTTACTCCAAAAGCAATATTTTTTTTCTCACATAGCTTGGCTAAATAAATCACCATCTTAACCACCCTATCAGTAGCTAACCCATTTGAAACCAAGCTGATTTTTTTTAGATTAGGCATACTTTTAACAAACAATCTAGTAATTGCTTTAAACTGAGGATGTAATACTGCCTCTCCCCCAGTTATACCTAAACTCCGAATTGATTTAAAAATAGAATCCTTTAAAATCATCTTCCAATCGTTTAAACCAAGTTCATTTTTTGGTCTTTTTTTCCAAATATTGCACATTATGCATTGAGAATTACAATTATAAGTTAAAGCCACCAAAATCTTTCGTGGACAAAGAGATTTATATTTACTAACCAAATGATAATTAAAAAACCCTGTAAATATTTCTCTTAATTTATAAAAAAAAATGCCCAGTTTCATTATTACATTCTACTAAAAATTTCCTTAATCAACTACTCAACAATTTTGATTATCTCCGGCTCAATATCAACTTCTGGCAAAGCTAGATACAATTTAGAACCTACCTTTACTTTAATATCATCAAGAAAATAGCTAGTATTTCCTTGATTAAACACTTTTAATTTTATTTTTAAAACAACATCTTTCTTTACCGGATCTTTAGTTAAATAAACCTTACCAGTAGCAGTAGTAACGATTTTATCTGCCAAATCAATTTTTTTATCTAAAATTTCTGCCACCACTCTTCCTCTTGTATCAATCATTTGATCACCAATCTTGACTGCTTCAGCCATCCAAGGCATCACCCCTAAAGTTTCTGGAAAAACTTCTCCTTTAGACCTATTTAATAAAAAAATCATCTTTGCTTCCACAATTTCTTCTCTCCATTCTCGACTATCAACCAAACCCTCAACTTCAGACACAACTCCTTCAATCAAATTGTTTGACAATCTTAATTTAATTGGTGCTCCCACATCCAACTCTTTACCTTTCCAAATCCACTCATCCTTTCTTTTATTTTTAACTGCTTTTAAGTTTAACTCAATTCTCGCATCTCTTCGATCACCCCATCTTTCATAAACTGTCACATCAACTACCTCAGCAACCACTTTTCCAAAACTATCAAGCTCTTTATCGCCTTTCTCAATTTGATCAACCAACCAATATGGCGATTTAGCTCCTTCCCAAAAAATCTGCCCCGGTAATATTTTAACCTCAATATTTACCCACTCTTTTCGTCTTAAAAAAAACAATCCAATCATTAAAATCACTAAACTAGTTGCTATAATTGACAAATAATCAAAAACTGTCAAATTCTTCATTAATGTTCGAATCTTTTTCATTATTATCTTTCTCATACTGATAAAAATCCTAATAAAATAAATAATAAAGTAAAACTTCCAATAAATGGTTGAAATAATCCAATTATTAACATAGACGCTATCGCTGCTGAAACTCCAATTTTATAAATATTTTTCTTTTTTTCTACAAAAGTCTTCTTGTAAGCTAAATTTATCAAAATAATCAACATCAGTAAAGACGCTAAGCCTTTTTCTGAAGATTCCAGTAAATAAAAATTGTGCACTGGTGAAGGGAAAGTGAAAGTTATTCCTTTAGAATCATTATTAAACATCTCTACCACACTCATTCCTAGTCCAGTTCCCAAAAAAGGATGCTGTTTTATTAATAATAAAGCTTCTTTAATTTGTTTCGTTCTTGTAATTCCTCCCCCACCTTCCGTAAATGAACTAAAACTTTTTATTGTTCTTGGTAATATAAACCAAGGTATTAGCATAACACCAATCACTATCAATAATAATAATCTTTTTTGATAAATCTTTTTCATCTCTAATTTCATTTTTTTTTCTAAAAAATAAACCAAAAAAACTATGCCTAAAAACAAAGCAATCCAAGCAGAACGGCTTATAGACACAACCACACCTACTAATCCCAAACCTAAAGATACAATAATATATAAAATATTATCAGTAATTAATTTCTTTTTTTCATACAACATCGAAAAAGCCATAATTAAAACTGGAGTTAAATAAGCAGCTAAAAAATTGGCATGCAAAAATGTCCCTACCGGCCTATAACGCCAAACATCTTCATCTACTGCTCCACCAAAAGCCACTATTCCATGTTCAATCTCAATCGATCTACCCAAAGGCCCCTTATTAACAAACTGACATATTGCCAACATCCCTTCAAATATTATTTGAGCCAATAAAATAAATAATAAAACAAAACGATTATCTTTCTTTTTTATTATCTTACTGGCATAAATAAAAACTATTGGAATTTGTAATCCTTGTAAAAAAAATAACAATGATAAACTAGGATTAAGTGAATAAATTGCAGATAAACCAGACAAAATCACCCAAATCATCAATATCCAAAAAACAAATTTATTCTTTATTTTTTTCTTATTTTTCTCCTGATGATTTCTTTTTATTATTTTCTTCACAATCCATTTAAACAATAAAAAAAGTGCCAATAAATTTGAAATAGATAAAATAAACATCTGATTATATCCATCAGAATTTTCTGTAATATCTAATCTTTGAGCTGGAATTAAATTAAAAATATAAGTCTTTCCTTTTAAAAAAATTGAACTAATCACTAATAACCAAAACACTGATTCAGTTAAATTTTTAAATCTATACTGCAACCAAACTACCAACAATCCGAAAGCTATTATTAAAGTTCTATTATTTAAGTTAAAATATAACAAGCCATAAAAAGTTAAACTTGACCAAAAAATAAATAGCTCTTTACTCTTTTTAATCAAATTATATTTTCTTAACAAAAAATCTTTTATCATTAGTTTAATATGATACAAAACTATTTAATAATTATCCCTTTTAATATTTCTTATAATTGGACAACTGATTATACCAATCAAACTGCCAAAATATTAAGTCAAAACAACACTATTATCTGCTTTCTATGGGAAGATGCTTTATCTGTCAAGGAACATTTACAAAAAATAAAACCGCTTAAACTAATTACTAAACTAAATCCAAATCTCTTCTTATTTCATCCAATTCATTTGATCCCTTTTAAGCGCTTTAAATTTATTACCACTCTTAATCTAACTATCAATTCTTTAATGCTCAAAATAATATCTAATTTTCTTGCCAGAAAACGTAAATTAATTAAAAAAATCATTTGGTGTTTTGATTCTCAATCTCTTTCATTGGTAAAAAAATTTAACCAAAACTTTCTAAGTATATATGATTGCATTGATTACTACTCTAACATTCAAGAAAATCAATTAATCAAAACAGTCAACATCATGACAGTTAATTCTAAAACTCTTTTAAATCTTCACAGGCATAAACGAAAAAAAATCTATCTTGTTCCTCAAGGTTTTCGTTTAAAAAACTTTAAACCTCTTTTTTTAAAAACCAAACATCATTTTAAAAAACCCACTATTGGTTACATTGGTGGCATTAATAACCGCCTAAACTTCTCCTTGCTTTTCAGGCTTATCAAAAATAACCCTAATTGGCATTTTATTTTTTGGGGTCCAAAACAAAATAATCTATTTAAGTCAAAAAATATTCAAACTCAAATTAATCAATTGTTTCATTTTCCTAACGTTACTTTTGGTCAATCTATTAATAAAAAAAAACTATCATCTATTATCAGTCAATTTGATATCGGAATTATTCCTTACAATACTTCTCAAACTTTTAACCGTTATTGTTATCCAATGAAAATATTTGAATATTTCTATATGGGCAAACCTGTTATTTCTACACTAATCCCAGAGTTAAAACAATTTTCAAAATTTGTAAAAATTGGTAATACTCCAAAACAATGGCAACAACATATAAAAACCCTACTACAAAAACCTTGGCCAAAAAAATATAAAAAAGAACAAAAAAAACTAGCTGAAAAAAACTCATGGGTCAACAAATTAACCACTATCAGTCAATTAATCGACCAATTTTTCAAAACATCAGTCTAATCTGTCTCCTACAATCAACCTATTGCATAATCGACTTTAATTCAAATCTTTCAACTCCTTCCTTCAACACTCCTACTATATAGTCTAAATCTTTAACAGTTAAACCTTGATGAAACGGTAATGAAAGCACTTCTTGACTAACCTTTTCGGCCACAGGAAAATCTCCTTTTTTATAACCCAAAAACCTTAAACTTTGTTGTAAGTGAAGTGGTTTCAAATAGTAAACACCAGTTTCTATCCCCTTGCTTTCCAAATACCTTCTTATTTTATCTCGATTTAAAATCTTAACAGTATAAACATATAATGACGGCATACAATTTTCCGGAAGGTACATCGGTTTTACCCACTCATAATTCTTTAAAAGCAAATTATATCTTTTCGCCAGCCTAAACCTTCTTTGTATTACTCCAGAAATTTTCTTTAACTTAACCCTTAATACTCCTGCCTGAACATTATCCAAACACAAAGTATCACCAATAATCTTAAAAGCACCTTTGTTTTTTTTTCTACCATGATTTCTCAACAATAATATTTTTTCATAATAACTTTTATTATTAGTCATCACAGCTCCTCCATCACCAAAGGCTCCAAGGACTTTCGTTGGATAAAAGGAAAAACAGCCAATCTCTCCAAATGTTCCTAAAACCCTTCCCTTATATCTCGTTCCTTGAGCTTGAGCACAATCCTCAATTACCTTCAATTGATGCCTCTTGGCAATTTTTATGATTTTATCTATTTGACAAGCTACCCCATACAAATGAACTACTATAATGGCTTTAGTTTTCTTAGTAATGGCTGATTCTATTTTCTCAGGATCAATATTTAAACTGTTAGGCTTAATATCAACAAACACCGGTTTAGCACCTACCGCTACTATAGCTTCAGCATCAGCAATAAAAGTAGAAGGAGTTGTAATCACTTCATCACCTGGACCAATATCTAAAACTTGTAAAGCTAGCTTTAAAGCTGCCGTTCCCGAACCCAATCCTAAAACATATTTCGCCTTCAAAAACCGACTAAATTCCACTTCAAATTTTTTCAATTCCTCTCCTAAAAAAAAGGCTGATTGCTCTACCACTGATTGAATCGCTCGATCAATTTCTTGTTTTTGTTCTAAATAACACTGGCGTAAATTTACTAATGAATATCGTTTCATAAAACCCTTTTTAAAATCTTTTCCAACATAGCAACTAACAATAAAGTCTTTTGAGTATCTTTTTTTAACTCCTGATTATTTATCACACTATTATAAATGACTTTAAAAACTATCAACAACGTCTTTTCTTTATTTTTAACTTCAATTGTTTTATATCTAACCAATTTCTTGTTTTTATTATACTTATCTATCAAAATCAAATCCGTTTGATTATTTAGCTTCTGCCAACAAATTACTCCCTTGTCTCCATAAAATATCATTTCTCTTTTACTCACTGAATTAATCCAACTCAACCATGAACTAGTTTCTATCTCTCCAAAATCAAAATCTATCCATGCCTGATCTATCACTCCTTTTTTTGATTTCTCACTTTTTACTTTAATCGCTTTAAGTTCAATTTTAATCAAATCATTAAAAATTGCTAAATCATGCGGCATTAAATCAACTATCACATTAACCTGCTGCCTATAAATTGGTGAAAATCGAATTGAACTTATCTTTTTTAATTTACCAATTAATCCACAATCAATCTCTTTTTTAATCTCAACATAGCTCTCATCAAATAAAAAAGTATTATCCACCATTAACTTCAACTTCTTTTTATTGGCCAACTTAATTAACCTATTCGCCTCTATTAAACGAAAACAAAGAGGTTTTTCTACTAAAACATGCTTGCCATTATCTAAACACAACTTTACCATCCTATAATGAGTTTCTTCAGGAGTAGCCACTATAACTAACTCTACCGCCCTTAAGGCTTTATTCAAATCAATCCAAAATTTTAACTTTAATTCTCTAACTTTACTACTTAAAGATTGATCAATATCATAAACCGAAACTTGTTCTAGATGATTATATTCAATCAATATTTTAACCCATTTTCTCCCCCAATAACCAAACCCAATCACCAGCACTTTCATTGCCACATTATCTATCAATCACCTCTGATGGTCAAGTATTTATATAGATTACATGATTTTCTAAAACTAGTATTCTTGTTATCTATTTATTTTTATAGTATCTTTTCACCACATCCTCTTTTACTGGAATTGGAATCAATTTGGCAAAAATAAAAGCAATAAACAGTCCTCTAAATACAGCCATCACATGTAAAATAATATTAACAATCACAAAAAAAATCATTCTTGGTTTATATATTCCTAAACGCAATTCATCAAGGATTAAATTATAAGCCCAACCAAGATGCTCAACACACATCGGCCAACATTCACGTACTCCCTGAAAGGCATAAAAACCATATGCTGCAAGACCGCTAGAAAAATAGACTCTATTCTGGTCAATACGCTCCCTCTTGTCAAGCCATTTATTATGATAAACAATCATAGAATCATTATAGCCAATCTTATATCCTGCAATAAGCGAACGAAGAATAAACTCAGCATCTTCAGCGCCCACTCCAATTGAACCTGGACCAAGCCACCATTTATATCCACCAATATTTTGAAATACTTTTTTCTTTATAGCCACATTATTATCAAAACCTATATCAATCCAATGTTTGCAAATACCAGTTCTCACAAAATTTTTCTCTTTCTTTGAAAACGTACAAGGACAAAATTTGCGTAGATTATTACCTGGCTTATACGGCAAAGTTTTGCCAAATACAAGATCTATCGACTTATTAGAAAGCGCTAGATTCGCTTGATGTATAAAATAATGATGCAATAGACAATCATCGTCTGTCAAAACAATATTTTCTGTTGCTACTTTTCTCAATCCAGCATTAATTGCCCGACCTCTTCCTTTTGAAGACAAATATATATATTTAACTTTATTGATTTTTCTTTTATACTTTTTTGCTTGCCCTTGAGCTACAAATATAATTTCTCGCAATAAAGATTCATTCAAAACATTTTTCCAAATACCATCAAGCTGAATATCACTTCTATTCGAACATATAAGTAAAGTAATAGTATCATCGTAATCTAATTGAGAATTTTTACCCATATTATATATGCTTAATAATATTATTAAAAAAATACTATAGAAAATAAAATTTATATTTACTTAAAAGTTGTTTGGTTTTTTTTGGTATCTTCGAATATGCAACATCCCTCAAGTCTTGATATTTTGGAAAAACATCTATTAATTTACTTTTTGAACAATAAATTATTTTTAAACTAGCGCTAGAAGAAGTAGCAATTAATTGGTTAATTGGACTTGTCTTACGTAAAGTAATAATACTTTTTCCTTTCTCAATAAATAATAAAACTTTGTCTGAATGACTATTTCGAATTAGCAATAATACAACTATTGGAGGGTTAGTTAATCGCCAAAAAATCTTATCAAAAAAATATTGATATAAAAATAATTCTAAAATTTGATTATATAATTCTCTTAACGACAAAAGAAATCTCTCTAATCGTACTGTACTATCCAATCTCTTTACTATACCCATAAACATCCACTTATTATTACAAGAACAAGAGCAAGAATTATTTTTTTCCAATTCTATATAGTCACCTGTAGCAAATCTGATAAGAGGATAGTCTTTTTTCCAAAGAGGAGTAATCACAATTTCACCCTTAATGTCTAAATTTAATGTTTCAGGATTAATTATTTCTATAAACTGATATTTATCTATAAAATGGTAATACCCCGAGTGATTTTTACAGGAAATTGCAAAAGTGCCTAGTTCTGTACTCCCAATAGTCTCCATTAATCTAGCTCCAAGATATTTTTTTACATATTTAGCGATTTGCTTAAAATTCTTTATTTTTGAACCTGTTGTTATAACAATTCTTAACGAAGTTTTTAAATTACGTAGCTTTACATAATCAATTAATCTATACAAAAACTGGGGAACAGTAAATATAACTGTAACTTTAAAATTAATAATATTATTGAAAATAATTGTTTCATCACCATCCAAAGGAACATATGTTGCTCCAAGTTTCATTAAAGCGTTTGCCATCGGAATCATGCTATTTTGAGAAAACGCAATAATCGAACATCTGTCTTTTTTATTTACTCCTATAAGTTGAAATTTATAACACTCTAACTGGGTATAATCTATAAAATCCCTGTTAGAAAGCGGTAAACAAGATTCTTTTGGAGAAATATCAGATTTTAAATTAAAAATATATTTAATATTATCAATTTTATAATTATCAAATGGAAATTTTTTAATAAAATCTTTTCTTCTAATCAATGGATAATTACTTAAATCTTTAATTGTTTCAAAATATTTTTTTAGTCCTATTTTTTTATATCTACTAGAATAAAGTGGAATATTCCATGAATTGAAAATTACTTTCTTTAAAATAAAAAAATTGTTTCTATTGCCAGAAATTGATTTTCCCAAATTTTTATATAAATAATTCATCTATGAAACAAGTTTGCTAATTCTCATAGTACACAACTCATTGCAAAATGTATAGAATTGGCCTTTAAGGATTTTCTTTCTAAATTGACTATACTTCTTCCATGCATTAATAAGAATAAAAGAATTTTTTTGAATAAAAACTTTTGGTGGAGAATTAATTGAAAAACAACAAGGATATATCTCTCCAGTAGCAGACATTTCAACAGTATTTGTAATTATAGGACAATATTTTTTTTCATCATATAAATTATTATCTTTTTTACAGGAACACTTCTCTTTTAATCCAGGAAGTACATATTTAATATTATTCTTTATAACAACATTATTATTATTATTTATTTTTTCTAAAGTTCGAATAATTTTTTTATATTGACTGCTATTTAATTCCAATGATATTTTAGTTTTAAAGTCTATCAGTACTCCAAATTCAATTTCATCAACACCTAGTTGAATAGCTAATCTAACAAGTTTATTAATTTCATGATAATTATCTTTTTGAATTACAAAATATAATATAATCTTTGGAAAAAATCTATCTTTGCGTTTTAAAATTACTTCATTTATATTTTTAATCACTAAATTAAAATGATCAACCCCATGTGTTTTAATATAGGTTTTAGAAGTAGCAGCATGTAAAGAAATTCTAATTTTATCTAATTTAAATAAAATCATATTTTTAATTATTTTAGTTTTTATTAAACTACCATTGGTAGTAAGCACTACATCAATCTTTTTATTTTTTATTTGCTCAATAATTTCATTAATATTAGAAAATAAAAGCGGCTCCCCACCCGCCAACAATCTCAATTTCTTTAATACTAGAGGGAAGATGTTTAATTATTTTAATATAATCATTAATTTTTAACTCATTTTTTTGAGACTCTAAAAACTTTTTTTTTATAGCTGGTGTTAAAGCCTGACGCCAACACATAAGACATTTGTGATTACACGCATATCCTTTTGGTGATATTTTAAGAATTTCTGGCAATGAAAATAAATCAAAGTATTTTTGTGCAATTTTTATTAACCCTGTTTTTACTCCTAGCATAATATTTTATACTTATTTTCTAAATAAACTCTTTATAAATTTTATAAAGGTCAAATTTACATAAGTTTCATTAAAGCGTTTGCCAAAGGATTTTCTTTCTAAATTTATTTCAGTTTTTTTAAAGCTGAAATTAACTGACTGAATTTCCTAAAATTAATCTGTTGAAAACCATCTGTTTTTGCCAGATCAGGTTGAGGGTGAACTTCTACCATTAAACCATTAAACCCACAGGCTTTAACAGCTTTAGACATTGGCAAAATTAAATCTCTTCTTCCAGCTGCATGACTAACATCTACTATAACAGGATATTTTGTATTTATTTTTGCTAAATAAGCTCCTTGTAAATCTAATATATTACGCGTATCTGGTGCATAACCTCTTATTCCTCTTTCGCAAAGTATGATATTTGAATTATTCCTAGCCACATATCCTGCCGCCCCAATCCATTCGTTTAATGAAGTAGCCATTGCACGCTTAACGATAACTGGAGTTTTGGTTTTTTTTGTCATTAAACCCACTTCATGAAGAAACGCATAATTTTGGCCATTTCTTGAACCAACCCAAACCAAGTCAAAATTGGCTTTTAATGCTAAATTTAATGTCCTTTTATCTTTAACTTCAGTTGCAATTTTTATGCCCACTTTTTTCTTTACCTCAACAAGCCATTCAACTGCTCTGTCTCCAATCCCCTGCCATGCATTTGAATTAGTACGTGGCTTCCAAATCCCAGCACGAAAAATATGAACACCATGTTTTTTTAATTTTTTTGCTGAAATAAAAATTTGCTTTTTAGATTCTGCTGCACAGGGGCCAACAACGTAAATCCAATTTTTATTAAAATTCATCTTTTAATACTATAAATCTAATTGACTTTAAATACTCATGCACTATATCATATAGAAAATATATCATTTTATTAAATTTAATTATCTCACAAAATAAAAAATGATTTCAGAAAACACGCACTTGGTTGGAAAGAAAAAAGCCTGTCGTCTTGCAAAAAAATGTCAAAAAAAATGTTTGGCATATAAAAAATTTCTCTTGCAAAAAAATGTCAAAAAAAATACTCCTTTTGATAAACTTCCCATCATAGACAAAAATAATTATATAAGAAAATTTCCTTTAGAGGAACGACTTTACATAGGAAAAAAAATTAGCGATTTTTATATGATTTGTACTAGTACTGGATCCACAGGAGAACCAACGATTTGGCCGAGAGATTTTCTCTATGATACCACTTTAATTAAACCTCACAGTCAGTTTTTAGAAAATCATTTTGAAATATCAAAAAAACGATCATTAATTCTAGTATCTTTGGGATTAGGCACTAGTCAAGCAGGAACAATGCATTTAAAAGCCTCGTGGGGAGCCTGTAAAGATGCAAAAATTTCAGTTATATCACCAAACGGAGATCCGGAAATGACATTATTTTTACTTAAAAAATTACACTCCGATTATGATCAAATTATCTGTCTTGGATACCCTCCTCTGATAACAGATTTCATTGAACTAGCGATCAAAAAACATTTACCTATATGGAAATGGAGCTTAAAAATTGGCATAACCAGTGAAAATGTCAGTCCGTTATGGCGCCAAGAAATTCTAAAAAAGATAAAAGGTAAAGGAAAAGACATAGTAGCCTGGTATGGCTCTACAGAAACAGGCATGATAGGTTTTGAAACACCAGAACTTAATAAAATAATACAGTTAACTTTGGATAATAATAAACTTAGACAAGCGCTTTTTGGAACACTTAACCTTCCTACATTTATTAGTGTAGATTTTACAAAAAATTTTATTGAAATCGTTGATAAAAAAATTGTTATTACAGTAGATCAAGTAGTTCCTTTTGTCCGCTACAATCTCCACGACAAAGGAAAATTAATTTCTGGTGAAGAAATAAATAATATCATAAGAAATCATAAACTAAAAACGCATTATTTAATAAATAAAAATTCTTTATATCTTGCGGTGTACGGAAGGAATCTTGTTGAAAAAGTTTTTTCTATTGAAGATATACAATATATTTTAGATAAATTGCATCTAATCAAGATGTTTTGTAATGAATTTCAGTTCGATGAGAAAAAGAAAAAAAACTCATTATTGATAACGCTAATTCTCTATAAAAGGAGTCATTTTGCATCGATAAAAATAAAAAATAAAATTAAGGGAAAAATCATGGAAGAATTACAGAAAGTAACAGGGATAAATACTCAAATTGCATTTAATTTAGTTATTAAGGAAAAAAAAGAATTAATAGGTTATAAGTACGGTAAACTCAGATATTTATTAAAAACTTAGTTTTTTGAAAAAGGAAAGCGTTGTAAATAAATGCCTTTTATGTTTCATCTAAAATCTATTGTTAAAAACAACACTAAAATTATAATTAATAAAAATTTTCAAAAATATTTATTATCATATATAAAAAAAGTTCAGCCTTCAAAAATTGTTTATATAACAGATAAATCACTCTATCCTATTCTCAAAAGGAAAATTTCTTTGAAAAACAAACAAGTTTTTATACTCAAAAAGGGAGAGGAGGAAAAAAACTTCCTGAATTTTGAAAAGATTTTGAAATTTTACTTCGCAAGCAATATTGATAAAACATCTCTCATTATTGCTTTTGGTGGAGGAATGATTTTGGATATTGCTGGTTTTACATCATCTGTATATTATCGAGGCATACCGATAATATATATTCCAACCTCTCTTTTATCGCAAGTCGATGCGGCTATCGGAGGAAAAAATACAATTAATTTTAACAAAACTAAAAACATTTTGGGAACAGTATACTTACCTCAATTAATATTAATAGATCCTACTCTTTTAGACACCCTTCCACAAAAACAATTTTTCTCTGGTATGGCCGAAATTATAAAATATTCTATAGGATTTGACAGAGAATTATTCAAGATAATTACTACTCAAAATATCAATGCTAAATTACTAACTAAGTTAATCAAACAATGCGTGTCAATAAAAATAAAACTTGTAGCAAGGGACATATATGAACAAGGAGCTACAAGAAAACTTTTAAATCTTGGCCATACATTAGGTCAAGCCTTAGAATCAGAAAATACTTATAGCTTAGGACATGGCGAAGCAGTCTCAATTGGTTTGAAATTCGCTTCATTTATTTCATATAGAAAGGGAAATATTACGAAAAGTGATTTCGATAATATTCTTGATGTTTTAAAAAAATATAATCTTCCTCCCAAAATCAAATTTGAAAAGGAAAAAATTCTTAATAAAATTAAATTTGACAAAAAAAGATGCGGAAATTACATAAATTTTGTACTTTTAAAAAGTATTGGAAAAGCATATTTATGTAAATTATCATTTAAAAATATTAGGAGGCACCTTTATGAATTCCAAAAAATCTATTAACGTTTATAAATATAAAATAGCTTGCATTAATGGACCAAATTTAAATTTACTCGGCATAAGAAAACAAAATTTTTATGGCCAAAAAACTTTGAAAAATATACAGAAAGAGTTAATAAAGAAAGCTAAAAAAAAGAATGCTAATATCATTTTTTTTCAATCAAATTGCGAAGGTACGATTATTGATTTCATCCAAAAAAAAAGAGATCGTCTTGATGGAATTATTATCAACGCAGGCCCATTGTCTTTTTATGGATATGCCCTAAGAGATGCCTTAGAAAATACTCAACTACCTGTAATATCAATTCATTTGTCAAATATCCATAGGCGGAATGAAGAATTTCGCCATAAAGACATAATGGCAGATATCGCTATGGGAGGCATCTTCGGATTCAAAGAAGAAAGCTACTATTTAGGAATCCAGGCAATAGTTGAATATCTTAAGAAAAAATCTGCAAAAAAATAATAATCTTTTAATCTTTACTGAAAAATTAATTTTCTACACCAGGCAATCCTTAACTCCGTTATGGTTAATTCAAAACTAACAATTGCCGTTTTAATAATAACTTTCAAAAGATCTAGTTTATTAAAAAAGTGTTTAGTTAGCATTAAAAATCAAGTTCGTCCCCCTGATCATATAATAATTGTTGAAAAAACAAATAAAGACTCATCTCCGGCTAAGAATATATTAAAAGATATTTTTCCAAAAAATATACGCATCACTTACAAAAAACTGTCAAAGGGAAATGTGTCTGTTTCAAGAAATCTGGCATTAAAAAATGCCCAAGAAGATATTATTCTTTTTATTGACGATGATGTAATAGTAGACAAAAAATATATTAATGATTTACTTACTATTTATAAAAACAATTTCAAAAAACATTCTGTTGTCGGTAAAATACTGCCCACTAAACAAGAATATTGGCAAATATTTATAAATCATCTTATTACTGCCAACGTTACAAATTCAAATAAACCTCAGGTAATTGATCATTGGCCAACACTTAATTTTTCCATTAGAATGAAGTGTTTGAATTTAACTAAATTAAAGTTTAATGAAAACTATACAGCTTTGGAAGATATGGATTTTTGTTTGCGATTAAAATTAGCAGGATATAAAATTCATTATACTCCACATTTATTAGTACAACATAAATACGAAAACACAATAGCTGGTTTCGTCAATAAATTCAAAAAATACTTCAGAAATGTTGCTCAATTTAATAAAGATCATATAGATAAAAAAATATTTAATACTAATCTTTTTTTAATAAAAAACACTTTCAAGTCATTTTATTACATTAAATTAATAAAAAAAGTTATTATTCAAAGCAATTTATTCAGAAAACAATTAAAATTACCATTACAATACTATCTTGCCTGTTTAACTTTTCACTATGCTTTATATCTGGGATTTAAAAACAGCATACCAACACAACTTTCAAAATCTAAAATTAACTAAAAAAATTATATCGTCATCAATGAAAAAAATTAAATTGCTGCTTATTAATGCCATGGATCCTCAATTTCTTTCTAGTCTTGATTCTCCATTACATCTCGCATCACTTGCAAGCTACTTAATTAAAAATAATATATTATTGCGTAAAAACATAAAAATTGCCTGCTCAGATTACGATAATATCTTAAGTATTATAAAAAAATTCAAGCCTAACATAATAGGCATTTCAGTTTTAACTCCTTTTTACCCCTATTCAACTAAATTAGCAATTAAAATTAAAAAAGAATCAAATGCTCCAATTATAATTGGAGGTCCGCATATATCAGGATATCCACAAGGATTAAAATGGCCATTTGATATTGGTGTTATTGGAGAAGGAGAAATTACCTTAGCAGAACTAATTAAAAAATCACAAAAATCAAATAAAAAACTTAATAAATCAATTCTAAAATCTATTAAAGGTCTTGTCTTCATTAACAAAAATAAACATATTATTACAACTTCACGCCCACTAATGAATATTAAAAACATTGCTCCAATTGATTATTCGTTATTACCCAAAGAAAGAATTATACACTATCTAAATATTGTGCATAATAATAAACCAATTATTGTAAAAGCAATATCAATATATACAGCAAGAGGTTGTCCTTATAATTGTTCTTTTTGTGCCTATCAAGTTATATGGGGAAAGAAAAAAAGATTAAGATTTTTTAGCCCAAAAACAATTACAAAAAATGTCATTAAATTAAAAAATATATATAATATCAATGCCATCACTGTTCTAGATGATACATTTGGTGTAACAAAAAAAAGGTTAAAAAAATTAATAAAAGAGTTTCAAAAAACAGGGTTACTAAATAGTATTTATTTTAATACTGTAATGATTAGAGCTAATCTTGTTGATAATGAATTTGCAATTTTATTAAAAAAAATGGGAATATCATCAGTATTTTTAGGAATAGAAAGTGGTTCTCAAAAAATATTAAATTATTTAAAAAATAGCTCTCTAAAAGTATATCAAATAAAAAATGCAGTAAAAATATTCCAAAAATATAATATAAAGGTAATTGGAAGCTTTATGCTTTTTTCACCATATGAAAAAAAGAGTGATCTGCAAAAAACATTATCATTAGCAAAATGGTTTGCAAAACAAAAAAATGCTCTCAAGCTTTCCTATGGAATTACTACGCCATTTCCTGGTACAAAATTGTGGAATTTAGCACTTAAAGAAAAAATAATTTCACCGCCAAATATTAATTGGAAAAAATTTACAATTACAAATAATAAATTTTTCCAACCTTTCTTTTCTACTAATTTAAAAATATCTCAACAAAAAGACATCTGGAGTAAATTTCGTAAATTATCAATCAGCATTAAAAAACGCTTTAATAATAACTCTAAGTGGAAAACCATAAATAAATTAACAAACAATAAAAACAGAGAATTATATAAAAATTACATTGCTTGGATTATGATAGAAAAAAAACTAAATCATTTAATAAAAAATCCTCGAAAAAAAATCATTAATATTATAAATAATCCCAAAAAAATAATATATTTTATTGAAAATTTATTTTTCTTTTTTAAAAAACAGTTTAAAAACTAATGAAAAAAATTTTAAGAATTTTAAAAACTATACTAATAGTTATCGTTTTTCAAGGTAAAAGAAAGTTTAAAAATTTTAATAAAGATGTTGAAATTTATATTATGACATGTCATAGAGATACTATTAAACTTATTGTTGCGCTTTATAGTATCTATGAATATTTTGGTAAATCAATTCAAATAATTATTAATCACGATCAAACATTAACACAAATAGATATTCTATTAATAAAATCTTTATTTAAAAATATAAAAATACTATCCAATAAAGATTTTAATCGCATCAAAAAACAACTCTCACAATTTCATTATTGTAATGATTTTTATAAAAGCTGGATGGGGAAAAAATTTCTCAATCCATTACTTTTGACAAAAAAAAAGAAAGTTATTCTCTTAGATAGCGATATCTACTTTATTAAAAAACCAAAAAAAATCATTAATTTTATAAACAAGTCTTATAAAAAATCTCTCTACACAGAAGACTTACCGGGTTGGTTTTTATTATCAAGGCTTGAATTTAAATATATTTTCGGATTAAAAACAGTGGACAAGCTAAATTCATCACTCTTATGCCTAAATAGTAAATATATACCAACATTAAAACAAATAAATAAAGCTATTCACTTAATTTATAGGCTTAAAAGGGAAAGATTTATGGATTATTCATTTTTATTAGAACAAACATTATTTATTTATCTTTATTCAAGAATTCCAAAAAAAGAGAAAGAAATACTATATCTTCGTCATTATTTTAATTTAGCAGTCATTAATAAATACAACATCTTAAACGCAACATCTATACATTTTTCCACTCCCTCAAAACATTTGTGGTGGAAATATATATGGTTAACAAGAATTGGATTATTTAAATATAATAAAAATATTTTTCAGCGATTTACAAATTTGTATAATGAAAAAAAAGGTTGTCTTTGAAATATTAAATTAAGAACTTTTAAAAATCTCTTAAAGAGTATTATGATATTATCTCATTCAAGCATTCCATAAAGAGTAAAGCCAGTATAAATGTTTTTCTTATGTGTATAAAACTCTTTCCAATTAAAAGCCATTGTTTTATAGCTTCTGTATTGATAATAGGTCGGATTAATAACTAACCGATATTTTTGGGATAATATATTCAACAACCTATATAATTTTTTAAGTTTATCAGGCATCTTGTTTGAATAATGTATTTCAATAACAAAAGCTTTAATTCTATGGAAATTTTGAGCTATTAAAGGCATTATGTCGTATTCACTTCCTTCCGCGTCTATTTTAAGCAAATCAATTTGATTTATCTGAGATAATAACTCATTAAATGAAATAACCTTTATTTGTTTTTTATAAACTTTATCTTTTACGGCTAAATGTTCAGAATAAAGACTTGCATTTGATAATAATGACTTCGAATAATATAATCTATCATGATTTCCTAACGCATTGCCTATCACCGCTTTATTAAATAAATAAATCCGAGATTTATTCAATACATTATGAGACAGATTAACTTGAAGAAGCGGAAAAATTATTTCATTAGGCTCAAAGACATATATAGTTGCATTTGGATATTTATTAATAAAAAATATTGCAGAATCTCCAATAAATCCGCCAATATCAACAATTACTGGTTTACTTTTCTTAATAGGTAAATCATAAATTTTGAAATCAAATATTTCCAATATGCTATTAACCTGAAACGGATTTTCTATCTTAAATAATAAATATTTATAGTAATACCAGCCAAGTCGTTTAGAATATCCTGTAAATAAAAACCAACACGCGTCAAGAAAAAAATGGATAACCTTTCCACTCCTATGATTTTTTAATATATGAAAAAAAGCAATTATTCTGCCTAAATATTTAATACGAGAAATATAAAAAGTATTACATTTATTCATATTTTTTAATAAATACTCATTCTCTCTAGCTCAACCGCTAGTTTTAAAGGCAACACTCCCCAACCATAAAAATCACTTCTAGCTTCTGGATATCTGCCTGGCTCTAAACCAAATCTTTCTCCTACCAACTTCGGCTGATAATACTCATACACAGTTTTATAAATATTCCATGATTTTTTAGCCATTTGCCAATAATCCTCAGCCAACCTCATAGCCTCCATTTCATAACCATTATTCTTTAAAGCCAAATAACTTATCCAAACCATTGGTGGCCAAACCCCACCCCGCCAATAACCACCTTCTTCATCATAATCACTACTATCTCTTGCCACTGAAGGAATCGGCGGCAAACCACCAAATTTATTTTCCTTAAATAAATATCTTTCAACTATTACTTTTACCTCTTCCTTTTCAAAAACTTGGGCATATAATGACCAAACAAAAGCTATAGTCTGATTACCTTTAATCATCTTACCATTTTTATCTAAATCATAAACAAAACCATCCCCTTTATCATAATAATAACTTCTAATCTGGACCTTTAACTCTTTTGACTTACCCTGATACTTTTGATACAACTCTTTTTCTTTTAAAATCTGAGCTATTTCACTTATATCGCCAGCCAAAGCTGCTTGTTGAGCTATTAAATCACTATAAACACATTGACTCTCATCATCTTGGCATCGCGGTGCATTATCCATGCCTGATCCATGCCCCGACCATCGATAACCAACCACTTTTTTCCCTTCTTTATTAATCAACTCCACTCTTCTCCTTGACTCCACCCACTCATAATACTTAATTAATTTTGGCAATACTTCCTTCAATCTTTGCTTATTCCTTATTAACTCATAAATATCTAATTCTACTCTACTCATAAAAAATGGACTATTTACCCCAGTACTTTCTAGGGGTAAAAAAGATAGTTCATTAATAAACCCCTCCCCTGCTTTAAGACGAGTTAAACCATCAGCATAGCGCTCTAACCTAATCTCTCTTGGTATCAAACCAGCTTCTAAACCATCATCTACCTGCAAAGAATACCAAAAATCTAAACTCGACTTAGCCAGCTCCATCTCAACCTCTAAAATAAACCAGGCTAAAAAAGTCTCATCCCATAAATAGGCATTTTTACTAAAACCCTCATCTACCTTAATCCACACCCACGGATTACTAATGTTCACTTCCTTCTTTGTTTTTCTCTGCCCATTTTTTTCAAAAAACAACTCTGCCTTAAGTTGATCTTTATCATATCTCACTAATTTTACTTCCACTACTCTTCCCCAACTCTCAGATTCTTTCTTAATGACAAACACTAAATTATTTAATAATTTTTGCCTTAAATTCTCAGCAAAATCAAATTCATCAGCATTTTTTTTATCTAGATAAGACACATACTTCACTTTATTTAACTGACTATTATTTAACTCTCCCAATAATAAAGGCAATTTCGTTGTTAATATCTGATCACCATTAGCTAAATAAAAAGAATAGTCATATTGGTTGTTGTTTTTTTCTTTCTCTATCCTTATCTCAGGCTTTCTTAAACCAACACTCTCAGTCTTAATCCAATAACCATTTCTAAACATATAAACCTTAATTAGTTCACCATTTAAATTATCACCAAACATCTGCTTATATTTCTCTGACTCAAATATCGGCATAAAATCAAACACATACTCTCCATTAACTAAATCCCAATCCAAAAAACAATCACAAAAGCTCAACTCTTTCCTATTAAGTTCCTCAATTATTTTCCGGGAATAATCCATTTCCAAATCACCTCTATCTTTTAAAATAATTAGTCCATAAATTACCAAACCTAATACCATTATTCCCCAAATCATTATCTTAATAATTTTTATCATTATTTAATCATCTTATTTAATTTTTGACTTAATTCTTTTTTTTCATTTCTTTTTTATATCTTCCTATAATTTTTTTTACCTCTCCATCACACCGAACTTCTCCTTTATCTAACCAAATCACTCTTTGACAATTTTTTAAAATAAACTCTAACGAATGACTTACCATAACAATCGTTTTTCCCTTTTTAAAAAATTGATCAATTGTCTCAAAAGACTTCTTATAAAATCGCTCATCTCCCACTCCTAAATTCTCATCCAAAAGTAATATATCTGGATCAGCATGAGCAACAATTGAAAATCCCAATCTTAATTTCATTCCTTGAGAATATGTATATAAAGGAGCATCAATAAATTTACCTAATTCTGAATATTTAATTATTGCTTTTAAGTTCTTTCTTAAATAATTTTTACTCAATCCCATCACTAATCCACTCAAAAATATATTTTCTTCACCATTCAATTCTGGATGGAAACCAGCGTCTAATCCAATCAATGAAAATATTTCACCATTAGTTTTCACTCTACCCAAACTAGGAGTTGTAATCCCAGCAATAATCTCTAATAAAGTAGTTTTTCCTGATCCATTTTCTCCAATAATTCCTATCTTATTATTCTTATCAAGTTCTACATTAATATTTTTTAAAGCCCAAAACTCCTCCCTCTTTCTTTTATTAACTAGATTTTCTATCAAAGTTGGTTTTTCATGAAACAAACTAAACTTCTTAGACACATTTTGCAACTTAATCACTTTCTCTATTTTATCACCCATATCACAACCAGTCGTTAAAAAACTTATCCTTTTTTTTAAATATCCATACTCCCAAAATCACTATTAAAATTGATAAACCCAGATTGGGTAAAACTAAATTTGCAGTCATCAGTGATTGGCCTAATAAAGCTCCATGAATTAACTCAATTACTGTAGCCAAAGGATTATATTTAAACCATTGACGTAAACCAATAGGAACTAGTTTTAATGAATACATCACTGGAGTAGCATAAAACCATAAATTTAACAATGCTTTCATTAAAAAACTAATGTCTCTAAATTTTACTTGCAAACTAGATGTTAACAAACTCAAACCAATTGTAAATATTAATAACCACAAAATAGCTATTAATAGCCAATCAAATCTAATTACTGCTAATCTTCCAGCTAATATCAGCCAGATTAAAAGCAATATCAATGATATTAAAAGGTGAAAAAAGTTAGCTAAAATAATTGAAATTGGAATTATTTCTCTTGGAAACTTTGCTTTTTTCAATAAAGAGCGTTCATAAACAATACTAGATGTAGCTTTATTTAAAGACAGCGAAAAAAACTCCCAAGGCAATAAGCCAGTAAACAAAAACAAAAAATAATTAGGAATCTTAATGAAATAGGAAAAAACCAAACCAATTATTAACATTTGAAACAAAGGATTAAGCACCACCCATAAAAACCCAAAAACTGCTCTTTTATATCTTGCTTTAATTTCTTTATCTGTCATTACTAAAAGTAAATCAAAATATTTTTTTAAGCTGTTCATATTGACTTCCATTAACATACTAATATATTCTATATTTTATCATGAAACAAACTCTACCAAAAATTTTTCTAGTTATTCCTACTATTAGAAATTTAAACTTCTTTAAAAGCTGGAAAAATCAATTCAAGAATTGCCATTTGATTATTATTGAAGACAATTTTACTAAAACAGTTAAATTTGATAAATCTCAATTTAAATCTACTTATCATTTTTCTTGGCAAGACATTGATAAAGATTTAAATAAAAACAGCTGGATTATTCCTAGAAAAAACGCTGGTATTAGAAACTATGGTTTCTGGAAAGCCTATCAAATGAAGGCTGATATTATTATTACCCTAGACGATGATTGTTATCCTGTAGAAAATAATTTTATAAAAAAACATTTAAACAATTTAAATTTTAAAGGATCTTCTTCCTGGTTTACTACTTATCCTCATCCTAAATGGCTATATACCAGAGGTATTCCTTATTCAGTCAGAAATAAATTGCCAACCATGATCAGTCATGGTCTATGGTCAGGCGCTTTAGACCTTGACGCTAAAACTGAAACAAAATTACCAAAATTACTTAATGAAAAACCATATCCTCCAATCAGACAAATCATTCCTCTCAACTACTTCTATCCTATGTGTAGTATGAATCTGGCTTTTAAAAAAGAAGTGACTCCTTTGATGTTCTTTCCTATGATGGGAATAAATCCGCAAGGAAAACAATGGCAATACAATAGATATGATGATATTTGGGCTGGCATATTTTCTAAAAAAATCATGGACCATCTCAAAATGTTAGTTATTAATGGCTCTCCTTTTGTAGAACATAGAAAAGCCTCTAAGCCTAAAAACAATCTTCAAAAAGAAACAGCTGGAATGAAAATCAATGAAACTCTCTGGCAACAAGTTAAAAAAGTTAAATTAACTAAAAACAATCCAAAAGATTGCTATATTGAACTTGCTCAAAAAATAAATTTTCCAAAAAATGAATATTTTAAAAAACTCAAACAAGCTATGATTATTTGGGCTAATCTTTTCTAACATTCAATCTTTCTGTCTCACCCAATCAATCTTCTCACATCATTAATCGTTACTAGCGCCATCAAACTTAACAATATAACCATACCAATTAAATGAATCGTCTGCTCTATTTTCTGACTCACTTTTCTCCTAAAAACTGTTTCAATCCCAATAAACAATAACCTGCCTCCATCAAGGGCTGGAATTGGTAATAAATTCAATATCGATAAATTTATTGATAAAATCGCCACAAACTGCAATATTGTTAATATCCCTTCCTCAATCACACTTTTAGAAATCTGATAAATTCCTATTGGACCAGCTACATCCTTAGGTGCTTCTCCCTGAATTCCTCTAACAATCATCATTTTTAAAGAAACTAATATATCCTTTCCCCATGCTCCAGCCTCCTTTAAACCCACCCAAACACCTCTAAATGGTCTTTGCCAATACGGATACTGCACTAAATCCATATTAGTAATTGACACTCCCAAAGCTCCCTGTCCTTCAGGCGTATCTTCTATTAATCTTGGCATTATTATTACTTCTTTTCCTTCATCTAAAACAAACTTAATTTCCTCACCTCTTTTTTCATTCACCACTTCAATAAACCTATTTGTTAATCCCTTTTCATCTCCCTCAAAAACATTTTCTTTATCTTTAATCCCTATAATCTTATCTCCGGCTTTAAGCCCAGCCATCTCTGCTGGTGATCCTTCTGCTGTATCTAAAACCTTTAAATAATTAACTGTTTCAGGAATACCGATTTTTGTATAAATAGCTGCAAACAAAACCACTCCTAATAAAAAATTCATCACTACTCCTGTTATTAAAATTAAAATCCTTACTCTTTTCTTCTGAGTAAAAAATGCTCTTTTCAATTCTGCCTTACTTAATTTTTTTCCTTCCTCTTCTCCATTTTCTCCTAATAATTTAACAAATCCCCCTAAAGGCAGCCAATTCAAACTATATACTGTTTCTCCAATTTTCTTTCCCCAAGCTCTGGGCGGATAACCCAAACCAAACTCTTCTATTTTTACTCCGAACTTTCTCCCCATCCAAAAATGCCCCAGCTCATGCACTAAAACCAAAACAGAAAGAATAATTAAAAAAGAAATTATTGAAAACATAATATATTAATATACCTCATCATGACTACCAATGTCAGTCAATAAAATACTTTTTTTCCTTAAAACAAAAAGAACTCTAACTTTATAAGTAATAGTAACACTCCAAGAACTAATCCTTTTTCCACTTACTTTATGCAACCGCAAACTTTTATGATCAGGCTTTTCTTTAAGTAAATCTAACTTTCTTAAAAATATTTTATATAACTGTTTATCTTTTTTGCTTATTTTTTTTAATTGTCTTTTAAATTTTCTATCAAATTCAATCTTCATCTTGTTGAATAAGTTTATCTAATTCTTCAACTGAGTCTACAGAATAAGTTCTACCTGCTTCATAGTCAGCTATAGCTTCTTCAACTCGTTTTTCAGTTTTTTCACTCATTTTATAAGTAGGAATACTAACATCATATTCAAGTGCTTTTTTTCCTAATAAAAACTTTACAAACTTAGTCAAGTTATAACCAAGACTAGCAGCCTTCATTCTTAAAATACTTGCCTCTTGATCAGTTAAAGTAATCTGCAATTTAGTCATATATTTAAAATATAGTATAAAATCATTGATTTGTCAATGACTAATAAACGACTTTTACCCCAAACTTTGCTTCGAATTTACATCTCCATCAATTCTTTTTCCTTATTCTTCTCTACCTCTTCTAATCTCTTATTATATTCTCCAAGCAATTTTTGCAGTCTATCATACATATCATGCACATCATCTTCACTCACTCCTGCTTCATCTTTCTGTTTATCAATTTCTTTTTTTATCTCAATTCTCACCTGCCTTAACATCACTCTACCTGCTTCTGTTTTTTGCTTTACTAGTTTTACCAACTCCTGCCGTCTTTCTTCAGTTAAACTAGGAATATTGACTCTAATTAAATCATTATCCACTACTGGATTTAATTGTAAATCAGATTTTCTAATTGCTTTTTCAATCTTTTCTAATAAATTCACATCCCAAGGCTTAATCATAATACTGCTTGGATCAGGCGCAGAAATATTTGCCAATTCCCTAATCTCTAGCAAAGTTCCTTCATACGCCTCTACTTTTACTCCTTCTACCAATGCCGGCTTAGCTCTGCCTGTCTGCACTCCCATTAAATCTTCTTTCACCAAAGATAAAACTTCTTCCATTTTCTGCTTGCCGGAAGTAAACACGCTCTCATCCATAATTAAAGTTTATCATAATTTTACGGCTCAATTCTTTTAATTCCCGGCAACTTATCAAAATCTCTATCATAAGACATAATCTTATTATCATCTTTTAATAAAGAAAAACTCGAATTATAGGCATCAACAAAACTAATATTATAATTTTTCAAAATACTAATTGTCATCAATAAAAGTTTCTTATTACAAACAATAGACGAATGGCCTATTAAAGATTCCAATAACATAAGAATTTTCTTTTTAGATAACTTATAAAAAGAGCTCAAAAGCCAATAAATTTCAGCAAAAGTGACATCAGTTAATTTTCCCTTTTTACCTGAATGTAAAAATTTATCAAATCTATCTGCTTTTTTTATATTATCTCTTGTAAGAAATCGTACTATTACATCACAATCAATTACCATTATATCTTTCCTGCCACCACATCTTTAATATATGCTTTTCTAGCCGCCTTTTTGCTAAATTTTTTAGAAGATTTTATAAACCCTTTATAAGAAGAAAAATCTTTCACTGGCTTTAACATCAACTCATTTGCTTTTTTATTAGCAGCAAATTCAATTTTCTGCCCAGATTTAATTTTTAATAATTCTCTGAAATAAACAGGGATCGTCACTTGCCCCTTAGTAGTAATAGTTGTTATTTGATTCATAGTATTACTACTATATAAAAGTAATACTTACTTGTCAAGTATTACCAATAGTTCTACAACTCCATCCTTACCATCTGTTTTACAGTAATATTTTCCTTAACTTTAGCTGCTGTTTCTTTAACTAAATCCCCCATTTTTTTAGAACTATCACGAATATACTCCTGTTTTAACAGATCTTCAACATCTTTTGGATTCATACTCACTACTTGCATGGCCAATTCTTTACACAATGACTGAAAGTCATTTCCTCTGGCTACAAAATCAGTTTCACATCTGACTTCTACCATTGCTCCTGCTCTACCGCCATTATGAATATATGAGTAAATCTGACCCTCTCCTGTAGCTTTATCAGCTCTTTTAGCTACTTTAGCCAAGCCTTGTTTCCTTAAAATCTCTTTAGCTTTTTTTTCATCACCCTTAGCTTCCTCTAAAGCTTTTTTTACTTCCATAATTCCTGCTCCGGTTTTATCTCTAAGCTTTTTAATATCTTTCATGGTTACTTGACTCATAATTATTTCCTTAATCCTACACCATCACTAACTGCTTCAGCCAATTTAGATACTATCAGCTTTATTGATCTGACTGCATCATCATTAACTGGAATTACATAATCAATCATGTCAGGATCAGCATTACTATCCACCATTCCTACTACCATTACTCCTTTTCTTTTTGCTTCCTTAACCGCTGCTATTTCTTTTTTAACATCCACAACAAATAAAGCCTCTGGCTTGCCTTTTAATTTCACCAAGCCTCCAAAAAACCTCTTTAATTTCTCAATTTCCCTATTAATCAATACATTTTCCTTTTTAGTATATTTTTTAAATTCTCCTGCTTCTTTTTTCTTTTCTAAATCCACCAATCTATCTATCCTTTTTTTAATTTCTTCCCAGTTGGTAATTGTCCCTCCCAACCATCTTTCTGACACATAAGGTATACCGCATTTTTCTGCTTCTTCTTTTACGATTGCTGTAGCCTGCCTCTTGCTGCCCACAAAAACTATTGTTTTTCCCTCAGCCGTTAAATCTCTGACAAACTCCATTGCTTCTTTTAATTTCTTAGCAGTAATCTCCAAGTCAAAAATATGCACTCCACCCCGTTTCTGAAAAATATATTCCTTCATTTTTGGATTCCACCGTCTGGACTGATGTCCAAAATGACAACCTGCATCAAGCAAGTCTTTTAAATTAATCACATAATCTTTAGTTTTCTTACTCATAATTTTAAAACTCCCTTTAAGGGGAGTTTTTAATCTCTCTCCCTTTTACCTCCATCTGTCATCATATTCAGGGAGACTAACAGATGTGTGAATTAATCCTTAATATACACTGCTTTAACTAAATTTTCAAGTAAACTAACTAC
>Ga0209976_10000431_pt1 | contig 28521 bp, 27 predicted proteins | sample SumtaG_FD_182806 | JGI IMG/M metagenome (GOLD analysis project Ga0209976, IMG submission 182806) | Deep subsurface microbial communities from Indian Ocean to uncover new lineages of life (NeLLi) - Sumatra_00157 metaG (SPAdes) (version 2) | ecosystem: Environmental > Aquatic > Marine > Oceanic >...
GAATAGCATAAAAAACTATAATAAAAATTAAAATGGCAACCGATGTAGTATGTTTTCGAATAAATGATCTATACATTGTCTTATATAGATTATTTTAGAATTTAAATTTTTGATTTAACATTATTTTTCTAAATCAAACTATCGATATAATGGAAGATAACATTGAAATACCATATTAACGTCTCTTATGACCTGACTATCACATTTTCTACATAAGTATCTATTTAGAACATGTATTTCATTGCAATTTTGGAATTTATTGGAGAGAATTTCAGTAAATTCTTTATTTATGGGTAGAAAACTACGTTTACATTTAAAGACATAATCGCATATTATACGCTTTACTTCTGTTGGTAGCGTTTCCATTAATATATCAGATCATTTAATTTACATATAATCAGCTCTATCCCCCATATCATCATCATCGCCCTGTGCTAATATTTCTGCCCCAATTTCGCTTTCTACTCTTTGATTTTCTAATTGTTGATCAGCCCAATCTAAGGCATACAGCTCCCTAGTTCTTTCTGTTACACCGTCAATACCATTTATCATCATTTCATTTAATGCATCAACTTCTAATTCGTGCCTCTCTTTTTCATACTGATTTTCATCATATACGAAAAGAGCTCTTGTTTGACCCAATGACCAGTCGCCAATCCTATGATTTTTCATTATATCCTGAACCTTCCTTTCTTCTACTGTCAGGTCACCCAAATTCTTAGTAATTTTAGCCTTTTCCTTTTCCTTTGATTTACTGACAGCTAAATTAATTTGTTCATTAGAAATATTTGTTATTGATTTCTGCTTTTTTAATACAGCAATAAATGCTCTAATTAAATTACTTGTTTTTTGTCTTAATTCTAAAGCTCTTCCTCTCAAGATGTCTTCTTCTAATGCTTCACCTACTATAGCATTTCCTTCTGGTACTATTGATTCTCCTCTAGCAAATCTCTCCGTAGTAACAATATATTCATGAAGAGAATGGATCAATAAAAATTTCATTATACGTCTTATTATATCTCCGTTTAATATTGTTTTGGCCCTAGGAGCACCGGGTTCAATGCGTATATTAGAAAACAATGGTAATAATTTAGAAATTTGAAGAGTTACGTTGGTAATTGTAGAGTTAGTTATATCGATTAACATAGGCTTTAATTCGGGATCATTGTAAAAGGTATATAACTCATTGAACTCTTTTTTAATTATATCCTTAACGTCCTTAATATGGGTATCACTTAGTTTTTGAGCACCCTTTGTCCAATGTATGGGAATACTAGGTGTTTTGTAATCTGTTTTACTACCACCATCTGCTATAATTGTTGGGAAAATCCTCAAAATATTAGCAATATAAGTATTAGCATACACATAAAAGGTTTGAGCGGTTTCGTCTTCTAAACTCATGTAAATATTTTCACCTCTCAATTTCCAGTTATCAATCGTATTCATAAACTCTACCATATCCATATCTTGATCAAGGTCAGTAAAATCAATTATCTCGCTTAACAAACCGGCTGTTCTGTCCTGTAAAAATGCAATTAACCTGTTTAATAAGTCTTCATCTTGCCTATCACCTGTATCTACTAGAACGTCATATCTATCAAGAACAGATGTCATAAGTTGCATAAATGTTTCTAGATCAGTACCCTCTACATCCGATAAAATTTCATCATTTTTCATTAACCTTTCAAAGCTAACTCTAGGCGAAACTATATCTTCATTCATATTTACTGTTACCATATTAGACCTGTTCACTATTGTCATTAAACGTAAGAAATCATCCATGCTGTAATTTTTACCTTCTTGCTTCAAAATTGTAATCTTTTCGTCAATACTGTCCGTATTTTTAAATGCACTCGCATTACTACCACATACCCTATCTAACTGTTCACTCAACGTAAAACCGGTATTATAATAACAAAATCGGATAAAAGCACGGTAAATTGTACTCTCAGAAAATGTTTTTGGAACAGCAGGGTATTTTAATTTAGTATTAGTAGGGTCAAATAAGAAATATGGAACAAGTAAATCTTCAATCTCATTATATAAATTACCATATTCCAATACATTATTATTAATAGTTCGAATACTATTTTCTTTTTCTTCAAAATAAGTTTTTGTGACTTTTGAACCGTTATTACAACAAGAATTTTCTACTAACATCTCATTTTGAGCATTTGAAAGCAAAAGCTTTTCTTTATTAACAACTCTTTGAATTAACTCTAGAATATGCATAGACATTGAGGTCATCTTACCGTATAATACATTAAGTCTTTCAAACTGTCGTGGATTTCCAGAAGTTATATCTCTGAAAACATTTTCTTTAAAGACAGCGGGAAGTGGCTGAACTTCACTAACTCTGACGGGAAACAAGGGTGGAAGGAATGTTAACCATCTTTTAACATCAAATTCCATTGGTATACTTTCACCCGGAGCTTCATTTTGTAAATACAATAACTTTTGATCTATTTTCTCTATTACAGTTCTATTTTTAAGAATCTCAGTATCAATCAGCTTTTTTAATTTTTCCATGAATCCTCTCAGTATAGATGTCGCTTTTTCTTTTGTTAATCTAGGTATTCTCTGCCATGGACGAGTACGAGAACGCAGTCTCAGAGCACAACAAGCAATATAACGTAAAGCGGAAAAGTCACCAGGCCCTTCAAGAGGATAACCTGTGAATGATTTGGGACCACATCCTCTAAAAGTTAAATTTGTTCTAACAGAAGGCATCATAGTCTGTGTAGCAATTAAAAAGTAACCTAGGGTCAACATTAGTAAAGCTTCATCATGAATATCAATATAAGAACCCATTCGTTTACCTTGTTTTTTGGCTTGTTTCACTCTTTGTTGATAAGCTTCTTCAGATGGTAAATAATTATCTAATGTACTCTCTACATTTTTTATAACAAACTCAATTGATGAACCAATAGACACACCGAGTTGTTGTTGTAAGGTAGAAATAACATTACTAATCATTAATCCATCTTTTGATTGCAACTTTTCCGTTGGCTTAAAAGACATATCCATCAAAACATCCCCAATATCTTTTTCCAACATAGCTCTAGAAACAATTTTATAACCAGCATCATCGAATCCTTCAGCATCATCAAACTCAATCATCCTAATTGTGTATCCAGAATATTTATCAACAATTTTATCACCATCGTCACTTATTTGACCTCGTTCAGCAACAACCTGTTCAAGCGTATTTTGATAAACTCCTGAAAAGAAAGCATTGGCTAATCTTTCATAGAATGTTGGTAATAATTTTTGATTTGTTTTGACACAATAAAACCATTTATAATCAGATTCTTCCGCAGTTGGAGAATAACTGGCTTCAACACAAGCTTTATCAATAAATTTTAGTATATCGCTTTGTCGTTTAACAAAATCACTTTGAGATAATATAAGATCTCTAAGTTCAGCAAAAGGTGAAACAGTAATATCTCTTGAAGGTATGTCTTGACCCAATGCAAATTTAATTTCATCATACCGTATTGCATATAAATTTGCTATAGCCTGTAATTTACTAATTCTATTGATCAAAAAGGCATTATCTTTTCTAAGTTTGGAAGCTAATTCTTCTTGACTTAATTGTAATTCTTTATCAAACTGATTTAGCATATCCATCATTAATTGTTGTTTTAGTTTTGTCTTACTAAGTTCCATATTAGCACATTCTTTATTGATAGACATGCACTTTTTCTTTAGATTACAAAACATAGTGGCACTAATATCTTCGCCGTCAAATTCAGGCATATGTATCCAGGTATTTCCATCACGAACATAATAAATATTTATACCTTGACTATCAGTTATATAACAATAATCGCCATCAGTTACTAAGCGTTTCTTCTCAATCATGGCCCTTGCTTCTTTTCTAGCGTTCATTTCATCAAGTCCAACGTTTGTTATAAGATGATTCAGTAAAAAGTCATTAAATTCCGATGGGGACATAGTTGCTTGTTGACCTTCAAATTCTTTTATAATATCATATCGCGTATCATCATATTTAGTATCAAAATAAACCTCTGATTTACCATCATCTTCCTTTAATGCATCAATATCAATGTAATATTTTGCCAATGTAAAATTTTTACATTCTAGCTCACTTGTACCTTCTTGTGTTTTCTTTTCACCTGCCAAATCATCCAATTTATTTTCAATAATAGCATCTACGTCCATGGCTACAAATAAATCAATATCTTCTAATGATATTGTATTTGTAAAAAGTTTGGCATAATCTGTAGTATATATACGTTTAATAAATTCAGCAGTTGATACTTTGTATCGTATGGCTTTATCTAAATACCTCTCTGCTTCCTCATTTTTATAAGCTAATTTGTATAGATACTCTACTGGCGCGATATCGCCACTACTTAATAATCTAAATAAGTAGCTATTTTTAAAACTTGTATTAAAGTTACCGGTTCCTGCACGAGGATCTTTGTACTGATGTGAAATATAATTTATGTAAGAGGTATTATTTTTTACCAACTGTTTTTTGAAATTCAATATATTTGTACGCATGAAATTAACAATTTCCTCATATTGTTTAAATGTAATATCATCAGAATTAACCATGAATGGCTGTAAATAAAAGAGAACGTTTAAAAATGAGGTTGCATCCCCCATGTATTTTTTCATCATATTGAATAATGTTCGTGTCCTAGGAATCATATTCTTTAAAAAATTTATATAAGTATCTCTATTCCTATCATCAAGACTACTAGCCTCTTCAAAGGTGAAAATTTCAAACTTTTTCAAAAAATCAGGGTTATCTTCTTTAGTTGGTTCGCTATCCTGGTCAATAATAGTGGTAGAAAACTGATTTGGTAAAGGAGCGGTTCTATTTAAATATTCAAAGTATGAAAAAGGGATAGTATTCAAATTAGCCTTAAGTAAAATATTAGTTTTGGGTAGGTTGATTTGGGAGTATTTGACAAAAACTTCAGGCAATTGTAGAAAGCCTAATAATGATATCCTATCACCTGGAGTTAAGTCAACAAGGTCAGGCGTTAATCTTCTTTTTTTAAGATCGGATATTGTTGGTCTTGTCAAAGGTTGTTCATAACGAGTCATTACAAATCTCTCTTTTTGAAATTTGTCTTCACATACGATAGAAGAGAAGATATTCTCAAAATTCCCTATCAAAACATTCATAGTTGTTTTCACCCTATCCGATATTACAACGTTATTATTAAGGGTTGGTCCAGCAAATGGTGTTAAAAATTCATTGAGATGTCTGTACAAATAACTATACTTATTCTCTCCATCGGGTATATTATTTGTCATGTATTGTGTGACAATATTATAAATATTAGTTTGTGCATCGGCTAGCGTTGTATCAATTATATCTGATTTATCGTCTTTATCATCTATTTCCATGTTATATATCATTTTTCTGTTTTTACCAATAGGAAGCAGCCAATATAGTTTTGCACTAAAATCTTGAAGGTGGTTGACTAAAGGTCTATATTCAGCAGTTTTAGTATCTGGTATATCATATTCACCGTCTTCAGATAGTTTTGAAAATTCCTGTCTTAACTGTTGATATCTTTCAACCATAGTATGAATTGATTTTAGTACTTTAGGTGTTCGTGATGCGGTAGGTATAGTAGAAAGTAAATCATTGAGCAAATCATCACTTTGTGTTTCAATACCATATCTTCTTTCTGATTCACTAACTGGAACTTCTTGTGTAATAGCTCCTAGTTTCTCTCCAAAAACAATATCATCTGCATCTAAAAGAATTTCTTTGCGTTGAGCAACTACATTAGGTACATCTACTTCTATATCAATATCAGTGGGTGATATATCTAAATCATCATCGCCTTCCCTGAGCTCGGCTACTTCAGGTGATAATTCTGGAAATACAGGTGATTCATCTTCTACTGATTCTGGAGGTGTAAATGGTCTAATTGATTCAATGGGTAAATTTTTTGGAAGACCTTTATAAGCAAAATCAATATAAATTTTTTGATTATCAGGCCATGTATTAATTTCGATCATATCTTCTTCTAAACTTGTAATTTGACCATTAATTGTAGCGGGTATATCGCCGCCCAATTGGAGTGTTATCCATGTGTCGGGGTAGAGATTATTTTGTCTTGCAAAACCTTCTTCAGCAGGTTTGCTAATAATTTCTATAGTTTCGATGGATTGGTCATCTAAATCTCCATCTGTAATTGTTAGTACAGATTTGTTAAGCGTTTCAATATTTAGAATATCCATCTCATTTTCATCTAAATACTGTATTAGATAGACTTTATCATTAATATCACTATTTGATGGCGCTATTATCTTAATAATATCACCTAATTCAAAAAATGATGGATTTGGCTCCTGAGTTTCTTGTTGTTCGGACATTACCTTATAATTAGAGTAGAAATTAAGTTATGGAATGATACTTGAATAAATTGATTATTAAATATTATTAAAGAAAAGACACCATTATCATCCAAATGCAATTTACGTATGACATTAGTTCTTTCCTAGACCTAAATCAGCTTTATAAAGATTCCGATTATGCTAAAAAAATGGGCATAATCGTAAAATCACAAAAAAATCCGGAAGTAAAAAGAATTGAGCAAGAGCTTAGGGATGTTGATAACAACGATCCTGACTGGCGCGAAAAAGTAATGAATCTAAAGGCATTGATGACAAAGGCCAAAGAAGCACCGAAACTTTATTTGCTTAAGTACAAAAAAGACAAACTAAATGCGAATAACCGTGAAACTCTGGGACTTATCCGATCAGTAATATTGCATGATAAAAATATAATTTGCTTTGCTCCACCTAAGTCGCTCTGTTATGAAACATTTATGGAGAAGATAGAAAAACCTGAAACTATTAAAATGCAGGAGTATGTTGAGGGAACTATGATAAATATGTTCTTTAATACGCTAACGCAAGAGTGGGATATTGCTACAAGGAGTAATATTGGAGCAAAATGTTCATTCTATCAGGATAAAAAGAAAACCTTTCGTACTATGTTTCTTGAGGCAATGAATCGATTGGGATATGAATTTGAACATTTTAAAAAGGATTTATGTTATTCGTGGATTCTACAACATCCAGACAACAGAATTGTGGTTCCATTTACACAACCAAATATTGTTCTCTGTAAGGTATATCAATGCAAAGGATGTGTAGTAAGAGAAGTCGAAGGTAACTGGGATCAAAAATGCTATGTTACTGAAAGACAGTATGAAATGCCACGGCCTCTTAATAAAGTAATTGATTGTGAAGGTAAAACACCTGATGAAATCCGAGATTCATTTGCATCTTCTGCGTATAATTATAAAATTATGGGCGCGGTCTTTACTGATCCAGCTACTGGTCGCCGAACAAAAGTAAGAAACCCATCATATGAATATGTACGCAAACTAAAGGGAAATAGTCCTAAACTCCAATACCAGTATTATAATCTAAGACAATTGGGTGCTGTAGGGGATTTCCTTAAATTTTATCCAGAACATAAGGGGACATTTGATCAGATGCGGCAGCAAATGCATGAGTTTACGTTTAATCTCCATTCAAATTACATAAGGTGTTATGTTAAAAAAGAAAAACCACTAATTGAATTTCCATTTCAATACCGAACCCATATGTATAATCTACACCAGTTTTATTTGAATAATCTCAGAGAATCAGGGGAGGCTGTTCGGAAGAATGTAGTTATCAATTATATCAATAACCTACCTTGCCATCATCTGATGAGCTCAATAAACTATCCTCTAAAAAAAAATAAAGTTGATGAAATTAAAGAAATTGTTAAAGAAGCAACCGAATAAACAAAATAACAAAGTAAATTAATTTAATTAAATATTAATTTACTTTTCAAATTCAGTAAGGATGTCACTATAAATTTTTATTGCGGCATCACATGCTGTGCTAACATCATCGCGAATATCATCCAAATTTGTAAATTCACTTACATATGCAATTCTAATAAAACTAGTACTGTCATGTGGATGATTTTTTCTAAATCCTACATAAGTTACAGTTTTTGCATTAGCATATAAATCCCTATGCAAAATATACTCTATTACTTTTCCAACTGTATACCCATAGCCTTCAAGAAGAATTTCGTAGCTGTTTTCTATGGTGGATGCCGCACGTGTAACAACTAAATTTGTATTTTCAGCAGATGTTTTTATATTAAGGAGTTTATCCATCATAATAGTACAGGCTTTAGCACAAATATCATAATTAGAGAGTACTCCTATAGTCTCAATTTTAAAATCAAAACTATCTTTTATGTAAAGTCTTTTAGCATCATGATTGTAATAATCTTGCTCTTTCAATGTGAGATTAACAGGGTCTTTTTCTTCTTCGCTCATTGAACTCAGCACGCTTTGCCAACCGTCTTTTTGTGCTACTTTATCCGGTGTATTAAAATAAGTACAACAAGATACGGCATTATACATACCGTCATCACCGCCTGTATGCACAGACATTCGGGCTGTTATTTTAAGTTCTTCGCCCGGAACTTCATTGGATATCTTAGGCCGAAGTCTTGCAAATAAGATGTAATCTCCTGTAATTGGGTCAGGCGGGAAAATTTTTCTAACGGTACTTTCATCCAGATATTTTTCTGAAGTAGTGTTTTTAACTCTAAAATCTTTAGTAGTTACATACATCATTTCATTTGTATCGTTTTTCTTATGAATCTCTACTAACAACTCATTGTAGGGCATTTTAAGATCTGGAATGTGTATTGGAATACACCCCAAACGTTGTTTGAGTATTTCATTATTGAATCTGGATGTATTTGTAATAAATTTAGCTTGATTTTCATTGTGAGGAAATGTTTTAAATGCCAAAATAGGTATATCTGATAATATAGTACGACGAAGACCGTTCGCAATACTTACATTTATACCCGATAAGGTAAATGTAAGAACACCTTCATTTTCATCTCTTTCACTGATATAGGTATCTAAAACTGCACTCTGTGAAGTTGATTCTGAATCCTGTGTTAATGATGCCATGTTTATATAATAATATACATATAATATCTTGTTTAATCAATTTTTTATAAATATTTAATTGTGTTTAATTTATTAACCTAATTTGGTTCGTAATAGTATATGAGTGCAGTTTTATATTATAGTAATTATTGTAATCATTGTAAACAATTATTGCTGAAATTATCAAGGACTAAAACTAGAGATGATATTCACTTTGTGTGTATAGATAAGCGTGAAAAACATCAAGATGGTTCTATACATATAGTTTTAGAAAACGGACAACGTTTATTATTACCTCCCAATGTAAAACGAGTACCGTGTGTACTTTTACTTCATCATGGCAATCGTGTCATGGATGGTTTAAAGGAAATTAATCACTTTTTAAATCCAGGAGAGGTTGAAATTAACAACAAGGCAACAAATAATAATGGCGAGCCTTTAGCATTTTCAATGAATGAAATGGGTAGCGGGTTATCAGACACATATTCATACTTAGATATGACAGCTGAGGAGCTTTCTGCCAAAGGAAACGGGGGATTGAGAATGATGCATAGCTACACAGGTTGGTCGGATAATCAAAGCATAGCCACGCCGCCTGAAGACTATGTGCCTAATAAAGTAGGTGAGGTAGACATGGGGAAATTACAAGCCAAAAGAAATCAGGAAATAGCGCAGAAAAGATAATCAGATAGTTAAATTATTTAAAAGAATTTTAATAATTAGTTTATAATGAGTATTCTTAAGGCATTTAATAACCACTTTATAGAATTTCTTGATGATGTACTAAATGTGTTTCCAGAGGATAAAAACATTAAAACAGCCAAATATTACATTAGTGGAGTAATGAAAATAAATCCTAGTATTGTAGTAAAAGCGTGGCATGAATATGTTGTCTTACCTTACTCAAAACAAATAAACGATGGTGATTGGTCGTTTTTTATGACAAAGGATTATGAGAAAGATATTGGAACAAGCGATCAATATAATTCAGAAAAAGTCTTAGGGGCGATTGAACTAATACGAAATAAAGCATGTAAGATGTCTCAAAACAATCAGGGGAAAATTGTTAAATATATCCAGAATTTGTCAAAACTAAGTATAATGTATAAGCAATAAGTTTAATTTAAAAACAAATTTTTACTTTAAATATATAATGTCTGAAGTAAAAAACGAAAAGGTGACAATACCTACTGAATTTTTAAAGGTCATGAAGGATTTTCTTACTGATATGATATCCACATTCCCCGAATATACCGATGCTCTTAGTAAAATTATCACGGATCTAAACGAAGAAAAACACAATTCTGAAGATATTATTAATTTATATAAACATAGTAAAGAATTGTACCCAGCGAGATTCTTTGATTTGTTATATCAAAATGATGAAATATTTAATGATGATGAACCTTTAAATTTATTACCTGGCGTCGATTTCCGTGAAGTATGGAAACAGGATATCACTGATAAAACCAGATTAATAATTTGGAAGTATCTTCAATTAATATGTTTTTCTATTATTAATTCTGAAAATGATACAGAATCATTTGGCGATACAGCATCGCTTTTTGAAGCTATTAATGAAGACGAACTCAAAAGTAAACTAGAAGAAACAATGGAACAAATGTCAAATATTTTTGATATGAGTGGAAATGCATTCGAAAATATGGGAGAGGGTGTTAATATGGAAGATATGCCAAATCCAGATGATTTACATGAACATATTTCAGGTTTATTAGATGGAAAATTAGGTCGTCTTGCTAGTGAAATTACTGAGGAAACAATGAAAGATTTTCAAGATATATCCGGAGTAAATTCAGTAAATGATATATTTAAAGTTTTATTCAAAGACCCAGGTAAATTAATGAAGATGATTAAAAAGGTAGGAGGTAATTTAGATCAAAAAATCAAATCGGGTGAAATCAAAGAGAGCGAGTTGATGGAAGAAGCTTCTGAATTGATGAAAAAGCTTCATAAAATGCCTGGAATGAAAAACATGCAAAAAATGATGAGCGAGATGGGGTTACCTACAGGAGGTAAAAATTCAAAAGTCAATATGGGCGCTTTTCAAGGTCAAATGCAAAGGAATATTTCAAAAGCTAAAACAAAAGAACGATTAAGAAGAAAACTAGCAGCAAGGCAAGATGCAAAAGATAATCAAATTAAAATCCTAGAAGCACAATTAGCAGCAGCAAGGGCTGAAAATGCCAATTTAAGTCAACAGGCTACAAATGTGGTAGTAAACACTGAAGGATCAAAAAAGAAAAAGAAGAAGAAAAGAAAGCGAAAGAAGAAGAAAACTAATTTGGGTGATACATCTCAATAAAAAATAATTTAAAATATATATATAATGACAAATACATTTTGGTTAAATAATCCTGCTATACTATTTGACAGCGATCACATAACTGAAGTATGGCCTAGTAGTAATTTAGACTATGTTTCAAAATTAAATGCTGTAACTAGATTAGTAATACTTTTGACAATTGTAGGCTTTTTTACTAGCGGATTCTTTAAAATATTAGTAAGCGCTGCCATTACTTTAGTTATAATTGTTATCATGTATAAAACTAAAAAGAAAGATAATGTGAAAAAAAAGATAAAAGAACAGATAGTTAAGGAAGGTTTTACTAACCCAAATCTTTACAAAGCCACAAAACGTTCTTTTACTACACCAACTGCAAAAAATCCTCTAGGAAATGTACTTTTACCTGAGATTAAATATAATCCAAAAAGACCGGCAGCTGCCCCTTCTTTTAATCCTGAAGTAGAAAAAGAAATAAATAAAAGTGCTGGAAATGTGGGACCTGATCCTAGATTATTTTTAGATTTAGGAGATACTTTAAGTTTTGAACAATCCATGCAAAGGTTTTATACTACAGCAAATTCAAGAGTAGCAAATGATCAAACAGCCTTCGCTAAGTTTTGTTATGGAGATATGCCATCGTGTAAAGAAGGAAATGGATTACAATGTTTGAAAGATAATCCCAGATGGATAAATTACTAAGAAAAAAAATCTTAAGTATAATTATATAGAATGGCAAGCGTATATAATTATAATTTTGATAATCTTACAAGAATTGGCGATGACACTTGTGGTATAACCGCTCGTGAAGCCCAAAACAATGCTATGGGCAGCTATACAACTACAAATTATTTTCTTAAGGAATGCGGTATGAAAAAACCAATCGCTTTCGCAACTCAGCAACCAAATATGTTTTACAATGGAGGCTTTGGTCCTTGCGGTGCCGGAGGTTGCAATATTACTTCTGATTCTAATCTTAAAATTGGTACTATCCAAACGCACCCAAAATGCAAAATCAGTCTTCAACAAAGACCATTTAGCACAGTCCCATATTTAGGCCGCGGTCCTCCTCGTCCAGTTCTTGAGGCCCGTCTTCAACAGGGAGCAATGATTAATGACACTAAATCATGTAAAACAATCACTGAAACCTCATATAGCAATTATAGTCGCACTCCTCTTCTCCCAACTGTTCAAGCCACCATTCAGAACCCTCATAATCTTATTGAAGGCGTAGCCGCTGAAGGGTGGATCAGAGGAGGTCTTCCTTCAAGAGAGTTGACTAGAGATCAAGACTACCTTGAACGTCAAACGCATTCTCAATAAATACTTAAAAATTAGTGAATAAGTATAGTAAATGTATAATTATTCACTCAAGTTAACTTATCCTAACGAAAATGACACCGTGTATAGAAAAGAGCTTTTAGAAGTTTTTCATTTAAAAGAATATACAGATGAAATCAATCACTATATAGATAAGCTATACGATAAAGTTAAAGCAGACTATACAGACATCATTAAATGTTTACACGAAAATGATCCTCTTATGCGATTTAGAAACACGGATACAGAAGGATGCTTTATGATATTATTTTCATGGCAATATTTCTATGATAATCATCAACTTTTACAAGCTATATTTACAAAATCAGATGATATTTTAGTAAGGAAAACCAATCTAATCAATAAGATTATATCAAATAAAAAATAATATTACTTTATTACATATATGACGGATACGAGTTTAAAAAATTCAAAGGGATGGTATTGTCAAGAACAAAGAGGAATTCAAAGACAATTCGATGCAAATATATGGAAGTTTAAATGTATTGCAACAGATAGTAAATTTCCATGTGCTGGAATTAATATGCCTATGATGACAAATGGATACAATAACAATCTTCTTTCTAACAATGCATCTGATATAGAAAGTGCATTATTTGGAATAGGTTCTACTAATTTAGTGAAACAAAAAGCGCCTGTAAAACCAAAACTTAATTGCATGGGTAATGTCAAATTTTTTAATCGTTTAGAAACACTTATGCCTCAACCTTTAGTGATTGAAAAAAATCAAAGACCAATTGGTCCTTTTTCATAACATTATTTATCATAATATATATATTGTTATGAAAAGACATTATTGCAAAACATTTCGGACTACAAATCCAAATTCTTCCAACCAAACTACCGCAACAGCCGTCACTACCGTAGGTACTGGTAATGGAGAAAAAGGACAAAAAGGTGAACCTGGTACACTGGGTTTAAAAGGTGAATCCGGGATACAAGGGTTAAAGGGTGAATCTGGAATACAAGGAATACAAGGAATACAAGGATTAAAAGGTGAATCCGGAACGCAAGGTCAAAAAGGTGAACCAGGTACAACTTCAGCAAGCGGTACAACTTCTACCAAATTTGAGTGGGGAGTACACGTTATTCCTTATGGAGGTGATAATGTTACACCCGAAGTACTTCCAGTAAATAATGATATTATAATGGCAGCGGTAGCAGGCAATGCTTTTGTAACCGCTCCGATCATGGTTGAATTTAAAGGAGGATGGGCCTATCCAGGATTTGGTGGATATGCTGATGGATTCAAAAGCTATTTAAAGGGCGACAGTTATGGTGTAAATAAAAATCACGGGTGGAGTGATCGCTCAGCCACGCCATCTAGAGGATTTGATGTTAAAGGCGAAACAACAGGTAATGGTGGCGATGAAGTTTTATTTCCTTCTGAACTCCCGATTGCAGTATCAAAACCAATGACTATAAATAAAGATTCTATATTTTCATGGTTTTTTGGTCCATTAAGCGCTACCCAATCAAACGATGGACAAATGGTAGTCAGAATTTATAGGTTAAAAAAATCTGAAAAACCGCATTCAGGAAGAAATTATTTCCAAATTACAGTAACGGAAAAATATGGAGCCGAAACTCTGGATACACAAAATAATCCCAATGTCACTGCAATAGGCAATATTAGTAGTGATGTTGTTGAATCGATTTCATTCGAGAAAGGAGATGGGATCGGACTTTACATAAAAAGCAATACCTTCAAACATTCCGATACCGCGGGATATAATTATATTTCTCCCGCCTCTTTCTCTCTTTCTATTTAAAAGATAAGTCTTTCTCAATAAATGTAATTTTCTCTTTCTGAATAACAGCTATATTACTACTATTATCTTTGACTGAATATGTCATATATAATAAATTTCTATGTAGTCTTAATCCACAACAATATTCTATAGGTTGTCCTTCAAACGTAAATGGTCTACTATTTCCACTAAATTTCAGTGTATATAAGTCTAATTTAATTATAATATGATAATAGTGTCTAGGATTTTGATAAGAAATAAAATGACACACAAACCATATTTCATTATCCACGATTACACCATTCGATGATCCACTTATTTGTTTAAACATTTTGGGCATTTCATAAGTAGTTTTTATTTCGAGCGTGTTATTTTTGATTTCACCGATTGTTAATGGGTACCATTCATATATAACTAATAATTGTTTTGTGTTGTGAAATAGAATCCAATTTTTTTCACAAGTGCGATTATTCGGTGATTTAATTAAACATCCATCTAATTTAACATTGCTTACATCATAAATACCATAATGAATATTACCGCGTCGTTTTCCATCCTTTTCATGTAAAACTACTCCCGTATAATACAGTGTGTTGTTGAATTCTAAAAGCCTAATATCTTGCACACCTTCTATTATTTTACTATTTCCAATTATTTCCATATCGGTTTTAGTTAAAATAGGTTCCTGTATGCATTTACATGCTATAGGATTTATAAATGAATCATCGGAAAATTCAATGAAAATGTTTTTAGTTTTTTCTTGATTTTCTTTGTATTTATAATTCCATTTCAAATCAATGTAATAATTAACATAACGTATATTGATAATTGTTTTATTTTTGAATAAAGTTATAGATGGCGTACTCGAGTTAAAATATGTTTTATCAATAATATCTGTTTTAACAAATTTTTCATCTATATTCTTTAATCTTATACATGATGTAACATTATCATTATTTCGAAAATCTAGTGATTCTGAATAAAAGTTGTAATTTTTCAAAATATTTGTACTATGGCATTCAAAATTAAGTAGGTTTAGAAATACCTTATGAATAATATTTTCGTCATATACTGCCTTATCATTATTATTTAAATAATAGTAAAAGATATAAAATTCATAAAACAATTTATATGCATATACATCAGACTCTACAAACAGTGCACAAGCGGGCGGATGATCTATATTTATGGCTTGCTTGAAAAATAGATTTGCCAATTCTGGTTTATTTTTAATTCTATAAAGTTTAATTAAGGAATAAATAGGCTCTACTCGTCCTGGGTGACTGTCATATGCCTCTAGATAATAATATATCGCTTTTGGTATATCTTTTAGACATTCGTATGACTTGCCTATTCGATAATAACTGTAAAATATTTCTTCTTCCCAGCCGTTCAATTCTATACGCTTTTTATACATATTAATGGCTTCAGAATACTGTTTACTATCAAAATAAGAATTGGCTAAGTAAAAATGTGCTCGTGGATCACCAGGTTTCTCTTGAATTTCATTTAATAATAATTTAATATCACGCGTAAACTTATTATCTTTACTCCCACCATCTCCTACGTCATTTATAAATAATACATTTTTTTTAAATGTATAGCTGTTTGATTTGTCTGGAATATGGATATACTCATGAGTAGAACCTTTATACTCAAAACCTGGTTTATTTTTAATAATTCTTACATTTTGATAGGTAAAATTATCATTACCTTGTAAAATATGACAGTAATCTACACCATTTAAAATATTTTTATCAAACCCTTTACCGATCTTTAGTTGCATATCTGCGTCTAAAAATAGTATATAATCACAGTCAACTGTTTCCCTACATTTTTGAAGGGCAAAATTCCTGTTATATCCAAAATCAATAAATTGTTCATCTACAATGGAACCTGAAATATCCCATTTATCAAAAAAATTCTTAATGATTTCTTTTGTATTATCCGTTGATCCGGTATCACAAATACAATAAGTATCAACAATTGGTAATACAGAGGTTAAAAGGCGTTCTATAATTTTTCCTTCATTTTTAACTATCATATTCAATGCCAATTTTACTGTATTCGGAACTTGAATTTCCTTTACCACTAATTTCATGACCATTATTAACTTATTTAGTATTTTTTTTATTATATTTATATTCTATATATTAAATGGCATTTACCAGATTTAATTATGATGATTGTAGAACTGCAAAATTATTAGAAGAGTCAACAGGTCCAGGGCGATATATGCTTAACAAACCTGGCTGGGGCAATAAACCATGTTTCTTTGATGATCCACAAATTAGAATGCAAGAATGGGGAGCCAATCTTAGAAAAGTTCCTAATGGGGCGCCAATAGATATTGATAGTGACTTAATGGGAATTACAAGACCACTAACCAAATATTGTTCGAAAGATGAATATCCAAATACAGGAGTTGTAAAATCCAAAAGAGTAAGATATCCGACATGTAGTGGCGCCGTTACAGATCAATCTCGTGCAACCCATCCCGCCTGGATGTATAAAGATTTAGAACAAAATCATAGATATATACTATTTTTAGATCCTCAGGAGAATACTTGTATGCCTTTTCAAAACAATCTTAATACTAGAATTTTAGAAAGGGATTACTTTGTAGATAAGATTCCTTGTATGGTAAAACAAAGAGGTCAACCTGTGGGAGTTTACGCTGGAGACAGACTTCCAAAAGCAACTTTAAAACAATAAATTTATAAATGTAGGTAATTTATTGTTTAAGAAAATATATTGTTTAATATATAATGGCAGAAATTGCAATACCAGTGTTAGGATTAGGTGCTATGTATATTTTATCAAATCAAAACAAGGAGGAGGAAGTTGAAGTGCCTCAGCAAGAAAAATTTACAAATAGGGCAGCGACCGAAGCAAGAAAATTACAAATGGGTAATGTTAAGACAGGAGCACCTGTAAAACCACCTATTAATTTTCCAGTACAAACTTTTTCAGATGTAGGAGATAATCCTGCTAGTTATCCAGCCCCTAATGCAGCAACTGACAGATATTATAGACAAGATGTCTATGAGAAAAAGGTAGAAGCAGGAGGAGATCCTACTAACTCTATGTTATTTAAATCTCTATCAGGTGAACAGGTACAGAAAAAGGATATTAAATTTAACAATATGGTCCCCTTTTTTGGATCAAATGTAACGCAGCGAACAACTAAATTCGGCGGAAATGAAAGTATTTTGGATAGCTACAGCGGTTCTGGATCTCAAGTCATTCATAAAAGAGAACAGGCGCCTCTTTTTGCCCCTCACGAAAATTTACATTATGCTCATGGTACACCGAATACCTCCGATTTTATACAATCACGTATGAATCCTTCTAGAAATATGTCAAATACAAAACCATGGAATGAGATTCGTGTAGGACCGGGGCTAAACAAAGGATACACTACAGAGGGGTCGGACGGATTTAATGCGGGGATGGAAGCCAGAGATATATGGGTGGATAAAACAGTAGATCAATTAAGAACTAAAACAAACCCCAAAATTACATTTGGTTTAGGAAATCATGAAGGGCCTGCCAATTCTATAATTAAAAATAGAGGCATAGAAGGTAAAACAGAAAAATACAGACCCGATACATTTTATATGAATACTCCAGATAGATGGTTTACTACTACTGGTCAAGAAAAAGCACAGAGATCACGGGCCGAAGAACCTTTACAACCAGAAAATAGACCATTTACGACAAGGGAATATTTTGGTGCGGGTACAGCAAACCAAAATGGTGCCAGTACTGGAGGTCGCGTAGAAGAAAATTATAGAAGAAGTACAAGACCTGAATTACCCGCTGATGTTAAATTTCCCGGTCCAGCGCATAATTTAAACTATCAAACAGGATGGAAACATTTAAACCAAAATTATGGAAAAGAAGGATATAAATCATATCCTAATTCTAGAACTACTACTAGACAACCTACTGAATTTGGAATTGTAAACGGATGGATGAAGGCAGTTATTGCACCAGTAATGGATGTTATCAGACCATCGCGAAAAGAAAATGTAGTTGGTAACTTGAGGCCTAATGGAAATGCAGGTGGAGCCTACGGTGTTGATCAAGCGCGTGTTTGGAATCCTGCCGATAGAACAAAAACCACTATTCGTGAACAGACCGCAGAAACTTATGATGTTGCTCAACCGTTCTATAAACATGAAGGGGGTTATGCGACACGTGAGTACCAACTTAAATCGCAAAATCGTACATCAACTAACTGTCCTTATACAGGTAACTCGAGTGGATCTCATAACGGTACTCCTAATGGACCAGTTTATAATGCAGCATATAATGCTCATTTAAACCCCTACAAAGAAAAACTTTTGACAAATCAAATTAATGCCGGATGTGAACCACTTTTCAATGGCAGTCAAAACATTAGAGTCAGAAAATTTGGAACAACACACTCCGCTTCTGGACCTGCTGATATGCCAAAAGAAAGTTGTAATGTAGCTACCTATGGACAAATGGGAGGGCGAAACATTAGAGGAGCGACTGTTGAATGTCAAAGAAATCAACCTGATATATTGAATGCGTTTGATAATAATCCTTTTACACAATCTTTGAATAGTGTGGCATAATTTTAATATAAAGGAACTTTATGAATAACTATAAATATGGATATTCATAAAACTATTAAAACCAAACTTAAATATTTCATCGATAAAAAAAAGATTCCCCATATTGTTTTTCATGGCCCTTCAGGATCTGGGAAACGTACTCTTCTAGAATTTTTTATTAAAAGTATTTATACAAATATTGAAGATAGCAAAAAATACGTAATGTATATTAACTGTGCACACGGCAAAGGTATTCGATTTATTCGTGATGAGTTAAAATTCTTTGCAAAAACAAATATCCAAAATAAAAACGGCAATGTTTTTAAAAGTGTTATTTTATTTAACGCTGATAAACTGACAACCGATGCACAGTCCGCATTAAGAAGATGTATTGAGCAATTTAGTCATACAACCAGATTCTTTATTATAATTGATGAACACCGTAAACTTTTAAAGCCAATCGTGTCTAGATTTTGTAATATCCATGTACCTCTACCAAACATTAATAATCAACAAATTAGTTTACATGATTTTAAAAAACAAACATTTAACACTACATTTAATAATATTTATAAATCTAGAGATAAATGGCTATTGAAATCAATTGATAGTAAAAAGAATTATGAAACGCTTTCTAAATGCAGAAACTTCACAGAAAAAATATATGAAAAGGGATATAACGGTTTGGATATTATGAAAGCTATAGAATCTACTAATAAAATTAATAATACAAGAAAATATGGATTGTTAATGCATTTTGATAAGATTCGGAGAGAATTTAGAAATGAAAAACTATTAATTTTTTACATTTTAACAATAGCATTTATGCGTCCGGAAGCAGATTTAGAAAATATAAAAGAAATGTAAAATGGATGATTTTAATACCAACGTCCTTTCAGAAGCGAGAAATGAATACTCATCTAGACTGTTAAACATTCTTACACCATTGGTCATTGAAGGATTTAATTCAATATTCAAAGAAGCATTTGATCTTTGTATTAAAAATGAGGAACATAATAAATATTTAATGACATTTCAGAATTTTTTAACAAGAGTTCCTAAGTGGAATCAAGAAATAATCAATGTAGAAACAAGTCGAATTATTAAAACTAGTAAATGCGATTATCTAGAAGATATACTAACTTGTGTTCATATTACACAGTTGAAGATTTTAACGAGCATTCGCGTATCAAGTAAACAGAAAAAGATTGATATAGACATTCCAAAGTTACCTGACTTTATTCATAAAATTTACATTGAATGTGCTCGAAAATTATACAAAAATGTATATTTATTTGAAAAACATATCATGCCTCTTCAACAGCAAAAAAATATGAGAGAGTGTGAAATTATTATTAGAGAATGTATTTTGAAGGTTATTGGAGATAACATGCCTGTTGAAAAGATCCTACGCGCATATATTGATGAGACTGAAGAAGAAGAAGTTGTAGAAGAAACAGTTGAAAAACCAGAAGAAGAAATACAAGCCGAGCAAGAAGCAGATGAAAAAGAAGCTGCTGAAAAAGAAGCTGCTGAAAAAGAAGCTGCTGAAAAAGAAGCTGCCGAAAAACAAGAGACAGCCGTAGCAGATGTGATTGATTCCAGTGAAAATAAGGTTGAAGAGATTAGTGTATCCAAAATGGAAGAACCAATAAATGCTGCGGAGGAAGATATTGTGTCCACACCAATTAAATTGGGAGATCCTATTTTAGCATCTACTGATGATTTAGATACACCAACTATACTTCCCGCCTCTCTTAAAATATCAACTGATTCAATAAATAAAGCTACTGAAATTAAATCAGCACCTTCATCACCAAAAGCTGGAATTAGTTTTAGCAATAATGACAGTGTAATGAATTATAATACAAAAGAATCTTCTAGTCAGATTTCTTCAACTACAAGCGCATTAGTATCGGCTCCAAAAACAGTTGAACGTCTTGAAAAAATAAGCCATGAAAGAAATGAACAAAGAAAATTAGAAGAGGCGGAAGAAGAGGAGGATGAAGATGATTTTGCTTTAGAAAAAATTAAAATTTTTGACAATTCGCCAAAATTAGATGCTTTAGATGTACAAGTATTGGATGAAAAATTAGCATTAGAAGATAATCCTATTTTAACAGATGTAGAGGTTTTAAGTTAGATGCGGAAAAATTCTAAATCTATTATTTTGAATAAATATAATGGACAACAATATGTTTATTCAAGGAATTATCGTTAGTTGTGTATATTTACTTTTTCGATTTATCGAGATGAGATTCATTGTTAAAGAAACGGTCCCTCTTAAAAAATTAATGCGTGATACTTTAGTTGTTTATATTAGTTTTATTTCTGGTTTATTTGTATTTTCACAATTAGAACCAATTAAGAATATTGCTAGTGAACCGGTTGTGTTTACTAACAGTCCTGATTTTTAAATACGCCGCGACATAAAACTTAATGTTATAACGCAACCCATAAAAACTCCAAAGGCGTCTGACCAAACAGGAATAGTATTATCAGGTGGCAATATGGTTTTGATTGAAAGACTTACAAATGTACCAAACATCACTGCTAAAACACTGGAATAAACTTCTGCTATGCCTGCATCTAGTAATTCACCCTTAGGCATAAAGACTTTTAAATATTTCAAAACATACCAAATACCTAACACATCTATTATTCCTATAATCATACCATATGACACACCGACAATAGTAGTTTTTAGTGAAACCTTTTCGCCATTATTTAGAAATTCAGAAAAAGTCCATGGTTCCTTTTTTTTAGCTATCCTAGAATTGTTTTTTAAAGCAAATGCTATAAAAGACATTACACCGACTGCAATAATAGAAATTAAAATAAAAACATACCCCTTTGTTTTCTTGTTCATTTACTTATATAAATAAATAAGAAAATTATACATAAACAGGAAGAGCATCAATATCAATATATCATTTCTTCCCAACCTTCTTTCTATTTGAAACAAATTTTTTAAATACCATTTTTGATACTTGTTTTTCGGGAGTATGATTATGAACAGTCCTTGCTATCATTTTATATAACTTAAAATCGGGATAGCGTTCTTCGCCGCATTTCTTGTAAAGGATATTTCTTCCTTTATCATCTGTGCACCATTCATTAATAAGCGCAGCGATCGGATCACCACAAGTATTCACATCTTCCACATCATCCATAAAGAAATCATATAAAGCACATGCAAGTCTACATAAATCAAAGGAGGGATTAGGGTCTAATCTAGGTTTATTAGAATTCATATATGGTTCACAGTTATATTGCGTAGCGGCATCTCCTTTTGGATGAAAACTATCACTGCAAATAAAATTACCTTTAAATGAGTAAATAGAACGTCCAAAATCAATTATCTTGAATAATCTCCCATATGTTGGAACCTTATAATAAACTTTGTTGTAACGGTAATAAATATACTGTTTATCCGTTTTATTAAACATAATATTATTTGTATGTAAATCATTGTGTGTGAAATTAAACATCTTTTGATAGGAAATCAAAGTCATGATAATTTGAAATAAACACGATCGCCATTCATCGTCCGTTAATTCCTCGCCCAATAATGAATCTAAAGTTGCTTCCATTCTTTCTAAACAAATAATTTGTACTGGAAAATCATTTATAATTGCATTGCAAATTATATCGCTATTAAGTGTGTCCATAGAATCACTTTCATCTCCTTCACTATCTTCATCGACATCATCGGATTCACTTTCATCAACTGCGGCATCAGATTCTGCCGAAGTATGGGAAGATCGAGAAGAACATGTAGAACTGCTTTTTCTACTGCTGTTTTTAGTTTTGTTTTCATTTTGCTTATTGAATTCAAAAACCAAAGCCTCTGTTAATTGTATGGGTGTATTATCTGTTATTGGAGTTGAAATAAATAGATCATCAAAATTCTCTCCATTTAAAGAATAAACTGATTTGTTGCTTATGTTTTTATCAATTTTCAACTTTTTTTTATAGTTTCTAGTATCAGCATCAAAAAAGATTTCTTCATCAATTGCTTCTATTTCAAATAGTTTGCCTTTATTTTCATGAAAATATTTGCTATCATTTAAATACTCTAAATCATCAAAAATGTTGATATTAAAATCCTTTTTGATTCCTAGAAATGATCCAAAAAAATCTAAGCCGTGGATAAATTTATGTCGATGTAATAAATTACTAGTCAAGTATGTAAAGAATCCATCTACATAAGCAGAATTATTTGGATCAAGTACTTTAGGATGACAAGTATTTTCACTTAATTTCGGTAAAGCAATCTTCATTTCTTCTGTTAAATCTCCGTATTTTCCCACCATATATTTAATCGGATCAATCAATGGTGAAAATTTAAAGAAAGCTTCTGCTTTTTCTTGTTTATTATCCGATTTTACTTGACAAGCATATGCATTCTTAATGTCTGATTTTTCTAAATTGGTAATATGAAAAGGTTGGTTTAAATTAATACTCTGGTAGTTTTTTTCTTGTAAGTTAAAAAAATTTCCATATAATGGGATATAATTTTGTATAGATTTAATATTATTTGCATCAAACTCCTTAAATAGCGCCGTATTATCATTTTTTTTATAGTAGATTTGAAACATCAACAACTATAAATAAATGAAATTATTAATTTTAACTAGATTTGTGCGTAATTTATATATAAATTATTAAATAAGCATATATTAACAATGAATTTAGAATTAAAAAAGTTTGATATGAAGAATATTTCCTTTAAACCAAATGAGGCATCTGGTCCTGTTATTGTATTGATTGGAAGACGTGATACGGGTAAAAGTTTCTTAGTAAGAGATTTATTATACTATCATCAAGATATTCCAATAGGAACTGTAATATCGGGGACGGAAGCTGGAAATGGGTTTTATAGTTCGCTGGTTCCTAAACTATTTATTCATGATGAATACAATACCGCTATTATTGAAAATGTTTTAAAAAGGCAAAAAATGGTGATAAAACAAGTTAAAAAAGAAAAGGGTGCTTATGGAAGATCAAATATAGATGGTAGAGCATTTTGTATTCTAGATGATTGTCTTTATGATAATTCATGGGCACGTGATAAATTAATGCGCCTTCTCTTCATGAATGGTCGTCACTGGAAAATTATGCTAGTTATTACAATGCAATACCCTTTAGGAGTGCCACCAAATCTAAGAACAAATATTGACTACACTTTTATTCTTAGAGAACCATATATCGCAAATAGAAAAAGGATTTATGAAAATTATGCTGGCATGTTTCCAACGTTTGAATCATTTTGTCAAGTAATGGATCAATGTACTGAAAATTATGAATGTTTGGTTATTTCAAATAATGCAAAATCAAATAAATTAGAAGATCAAATATTTTGGTATAAGGCAAGTGCTCATAGAGATTTTAAGTTAGGAAGTAAAGAATTCTGGGAAATGAGCAAAGATCTAGGTAGCGATGATGAGGAAGAACAATATGATCCCAAAGCAGGAAGAAAAGGACCTACTATTAATGTAAAGAAGAGTAGATGGTAAATTATATAGATTCTAATTTTGAAAATTGTCCGCCTCCTAGCCCAGCTGCGTTCTCAAAATTTTCTTTTGAAAAGGCTTTATAATCAAATGTACAGTGATGTTCCTCAGAAGGAAAATGCTTAGAACAAAAGCACATATTACATCGACATTTCATAGTTTGTTGAGTTAAAGTTAGTTTCTTCTTACATCCTTCGAAGCAGCAACGATTTTTCTTTTTATTGTTTTTCTTCTTCTTTGGTTTCTTTTTAGGTGCGGGGGGCGGGGTTGTTTGGCTAGCAGATATCTTGCTTTCAAAACTAGTAGGTGTAACCCTTCCCTTTAAAGAATTAGGACTAGGTATTTCTGATGGCAATTGAGGTACCTGATTCATGTTATTATATAAGATATTGATTATATTTTATATAATTGATTAATTTAATTTCAATTTAATACTTATTTATCTTCATTCTCTCCATCATCTTTCTCTGTTACAGTCATATCGACATTTTGATTTTCAGTATTCTCTAATTCAGCTTTGACAGCTTTATCTGTTTCGCGAGTTCTGATATTGTCGCCTTCAAAAAGTTCTTTTCTAATATCAGCCGAGCTTACAACTTCCTTGCTCTTCAGATTATCTTCAATACTAGTTGTGCCTACTCCAACAAGGTTTCCATCCTTGTCAATATTTTGAGTAAGTTTGTTACCACTTTCTTTGGCAATTTTAACATTCTCTTGAATAGCTTTTCTCTTTGTTTCAGCAACTCTTTTCTCGAACTCTTGTTTGGCATGTCTCTCATTTTTATTTTTCTCATGCATGAGTTGATTAAGTTCCTCCTCCAAATATTCTACACGACCAGTCTTGTATGCTTTAGGATCCCAGGGCATCCACATTCCAACTGGCCCTACAAAAACATCGTGATGTGGATCTACTTCTCTTAACAATTTACATCTTAACTCAGCCTCTTCTTGTGAGGGATAACTTCCACGTATCTTTAAACCACGTGTGTTAGTTTGAAAGGCATACGATTCGTTAAATACCTTCTCTAGATCATCCTCTTTAGCATCTAAAAAGTTTTTATAATCATCACCGATACTGGTTTTTACCAAATCAGCTTCTTCACTTTTAATATATTCCTGAAAATCAGCCATTACTTTATCAAAATTCATACTATATTTATACGAAAGAAAATTGAGAAAAGCTGTAAATTTTTGAACTCCTTTAGTATAATCCCAATGCTTTAGGAATTCCTCAAAGTAAAAAAGCTCCTTTTTCTTAAGAATATTATCTGGACTGACAAATGAAATACATGCAAACTTTTGCCCAGCTATTGGTTTATCCTCATCAAGAAGATCGACATATTTAGGATTAGGCGTCCCATCTGGGAGATTTTGTCTTTCAAAGGCTAATTCTTTAGACATTTATATATTTGTGAGTCTTATTATTTTAAGTTATTTTTGAGGCAATAATAAAAATTTTTTTCTCGAGAAATAATATAATATGTTGGGTGAATTAGGAAGCCTCTTAGATCTCGGTGAGCTTATCCGCCGCGTTGTAAAATACTTAGTTGAAGGTATTATGGTTGCTATTGCTGCTTACGCAATCCCAAAACGTTCTCTTAACTTAGATGAAGTTATGCTTATTGCTTTGACCGCCGCTGCTACATTCTCCATCTTAGATACATACGTTCCTAGTATGGCCGTTGGCGCACGCTCGGGTGCTGGTTTCGGTATGGGTGCCAATCTTGTTGGATTCCCACGTATGTAAATTAATTTAGTATAATCTAAAAGTAAAATTATACTAACTCTTATGTATATATGTACTTGTTTTTCCTTTTATTAATATCTTTAATAATCTGCTATTTAATTTATAGACTTTGCTTTCCGAATAAGGAAGGAATGAAAAGTAAACAAATAAAAAAATTAAATATAATATTATTGGGAGATTACGTACTTCATGAACCACAATCATCTGATTATCCTTCAATAAAAGAAATGTTTAAAGCAAAATTTCCTCTTGCCAATGTTGAAGCATTAACATCAGAATGTAAGACTATTGAAAAATACAGTAAAGATATTTCCAAATTATCGCCAACAAAATACAATAATCCTGAAACTTATTTCTTTGTATCAATTGGATCCAATGATATATTTACTAATCTTGTAAATTGCAGTAAGGTATTTGATGTAAAACCAAAAGAATCTAATAAATCCGCACAAAAATTACCTTGTTTAACAACCAATGAAATATACAAAACATGGACACCGGAAATTGATACTTTAAAAAAGAAGTTTCCAAAATCAAACATAATTTTAATAGGAGCTTTTCATCCTTTAAAAGATAAAAAAATTAAACTATGTAATGAAACAATACAAACAAATAATCAAATAGAAGAGGATATTGATACATGGAACCTTGAAACCATTAATTATAGTAAGAAACATAAATTAAGTTATATACCATTAGATAAGTATATAACAAAAGATGATTTAGAAAAAGATGGCATAACTATAAAACCTAAGTCGATAAAGAAATTAGCATCTGTATTATTTCATGAAATCCATTAACATCAAAATTATATAGTAGGGACATATTCCCATCTTAACTCGGTACAAATTTTTTTCCAAATTTCATCTTGTTCTATTCTTTTCACGGGATCTTTTAACATGGGAAAAAAAGGTAAAAATTGTGTTTCGCCTAATAATTCGCACATCTTATATAAAACATAGTAATAATTTAGAAAATTAACTCTATCATCAGGACAATGTTTTGCATAAGGTCTCTGTATATCCATAAATAAACTACAAAGTTTTTCTTCTAATTCCGGACTCATTATTGGAGGTTTGATACCTAATTTATCTTTGATAAAAGGAATATGTTCATAATATTTATTATAACCTAATTTTTTTAGTATATCTTTTGCTTTTCGATTTGTCATTTGCCTTAAACTAATACGCTCCTTTTTAATTTGAGCTTTTATGTTATTTAATACTTCATCAGGAATTTGTGTAGTTTCTTTAGCTTGAAATTGAGCAAGAATTTCGCGGAAATGATTAATTCTTTTATAAGCATAAAAACAAACTTCTTTTGGAGGTTCCTTATAAGAAGGTTTTTCATGTTCTACCAAATAAGCAAAGCGCTTACCACATTTTTTACATATTAAAACTCCTTCATAGTCTACAGAAATAAGTTCTCCTTTACATTTACTACAAGTATCATGCTTTGTAGTATACTGTGAGATATCGAAAAAACTTTCATCAATATTTGTAAGATATTTTTGAATGGTAGTCAGTTCTTCTTTTTTATTTAACTTATTTTCATTTTTGTTTTTATTAAAAAATGAATGTAAAATAGTAGTTTTATTTTTTCCTTTGGAGAGATCTTTCTTTTTTTCAAAATAGTCAAATACATGTTGAGCATTATCTAATAAATAATCCTTTTTCTTTTTTTTATTTTTTTTTATTGCAATTGCGATTTCTTTTAATTGATCTTCTAGATCTAATTTTTCTTCAATATTTAGGTTAGTTTTCAACTTTTTTTTAATTTGGTTTTTCTTTTTAATCAGCTCTGGTAAGATGGTCAGCTCTGTTGATTTAAACTCTTCCATTTTTTCATGATGTTTACTATCTACTGTTACATTATTTTTTGTATTGTTTCCGATCTTTTTTGTAGCTTTGGGCTTAAAAGATGGCATATAATAGTTATTTAAATAAAGTATTTAATTAAATTTTTCACCAATTATTGTTTTGTGTTGAAATATGTATTCTCTTTTCTCTCCAATACACAATGGATATTCATGTGTCTGACTGTCAAGAAACCACAATTAACCCTATAAAATTACATAAAATGGTATTTTTATACAATGCTTTAGAAAATGGATGGGCAATTAAAAAGAAAAATAATGCATATATTTTTACAAAAAATCATGAAGGGAAAAAGGAAGTATTTTTAGATGATTATCTCAAAGGATTCATGAAGGAGAACTTTGACATGAAAAAAATTTTAGACAATAATTAGACAATTAATTAGTTAATTAATGGTTATTTCGTAAAATTTTTTTCTTAGCAATA
>Ga0209976_10000432_pt1 | contig 28425 bp, 38 predicted proteins | sample SumtaG_FD_182806 | JGI IMG/M metagenome (GOLD analysis project Ga0209976, IMG submission 182806) | Deep subsurface microbial communities from Indian Ocean to uncover new lineages of life (NeLLi) - Sumatra_00157 metaG (SPAdes) (version 2) | ecosystem: Environmental > Aquatic > Marine > Oceanic >...
GGATAGGAGGAATGCCTACTTCACAATCTGGCGCGTCCCGCCACCCGTTGATGCGTGGAAGGGGACAGTATGTCTCTCGCTTGGCAATATCAGTGCTGGGACTGGAGAGGTACTCAGGCTATCGAGTAACCCATGTACTACTAGGAATTACCGGAGGTAACTGATGCCGACAGATATACCAGGTATCCGTCCTGATGTAGATGTACCAGCAGTCGATCCAGCTGGCTTTGACGACACTGGCGAGGCTGTTGGGATAGATGAGATATTGCTAGCCCTAGAGAAAAGGATTCCAGGACTACGTGAGCTTCTGATCGAATGGAATAGTGACAGTCTCGGCCATGGTGCTCATAGAGTTGCCAGCCGACTAGGTACAGAGGCACTAGGTACAGCTTATGGTCCACAGACAGGAACGAACATTATGGATCTTATAGGACTCACTCGTGAGTCAATCACTGGTGCCAAGGGTATGTGGTCGGGCGAACCGTTCTTCACCCCAACTGGAACCACTGTAGGTTTCGACTGGGGGGACATAGGTGCTAATCGAGAGGGTCAGGAGCAGGGTAGAGACGCAATAGCTCAGAACCCACTTATGGCAGGATTGTCCCGTGGTATCCCCGGGATCACCATTCCTGAGCAGGCGATCAAGTTGATAATGCAGCTAGCTGAGGGACAATAATGGATCTCCTTTTTGCATGTCCTACCTATGGACCTACGGAGCCTGACGCAGACCGCTCTAGGCGAGCTGCGATCATGCACGCTGCCAACTTCGGGGGGAAGTGGTTGGGTGACATCTCGACCAACCGGATGAAGTTCGACGTAGCCCGTGATGCTGTTGCTAAGGAGGCTTGCAACATGGAAGGTGCTTCTGACGCCTACGTGTTCTGGTGCGACAGTGACGTGATTCTGCCTCCTGATGCCATCAGTGTCCTTGCCCACATGGCGGTCGAGAAAGGCTACCACTTTGTCACCGGCATCTACTTTCAGCGCGAATGTGATCACTGGCCACTCGTTGCTCACAGGTCGCCCAACAAGGGATTCCAGTGGATTGCTAGGTGGCCCGAGGGGTCGGTGTTCCCTGCTGATGGCTGTGGGTTCGGGTGTGTCTTGACTTCAGTAGCCATGTTGCAAGACATCGGTGAAATGTGGTTCAATTACGAGAAGTTTAGCGAGGACTTCGACTTTTGCGTGAAGGCTAAGAATAAGGGCTACCAGCTGATGGTGAATAGCAACGTCCTATGTGGCCATCTAGCTGATCCTGTGCCTGTCACTGTCGAGACCTTCAAGCAGAAGCATCCGGAGTTCTGGGAGAAGAAAAATGAAACTAGTCAAGCTGTTGTTTGAGAAGCGTACGGTGGACGTCGATGGCGCGAACACGGAGGTCTGGATTAAGCTCCCGTACAACCGTGTTCGGTACATCCTTCCCGGAAGTCGCAACGCTGGTGAGTGGTCTATCGAGCCTGTCAACGTGTCCGACACCGAGGATTTCGATAACCCTGCGGCCGAGCCCAAGAGAGGTCTGACTGACAAGACCTATATTGTTGGTGTTGGGTTCGCTGCCAGAGACACTGAAGTCATGAGCTTCGATGCAAAGGTCACGTAATGAACTTCGGGGATCTCCAATCAGAGGTCTTCCTTCGCATTGAAGAGTCAGAGTCAAGCCCAGACTACTGGGCGCTCAGCGAAGTCAAACAGGCTCTCAATGAAGGCTGGGAAGACTTGGCTCGTCGAACCAAGTGGTTCAAGAGCAGTGTCATGTTTGCACTTCAAGATGAAGTCACTTACTACAGCCTCTTGGATCATTGTCCTGAAGAGCCGATCTGTGTTGACGCCATCTGGGACCTGAGTACTGAGAGATGGTTCAACCACACGTCAGTGAAAGACCTTGAAGTCAGTAGCTACTACCGGTGGGAGGCTATCGGGGGCTCTTCCATCAACTACTTCATCCGTGGGGCACTCCAGCTTGGGGTGCATCCCTACCCGATACTATCGGACTCGGCGCACAACAGTGACATGATCAAGGTCTACTACACAGGTATCCCATTCCCTCTAGGACCTGATGACTACTCAATCCCGTTCCGCGAGCTGGAGCTGCCTCTGATCACGTATGCACTCTATGATCTGAAAGGTCAAGAGGGGGAAGACACCTTTGCACTCCAGCTTTGGGCCGAGTATATTGAGGAAGCCAACAAGGTGAGGTCCTGGGTGAGGGGACACTACACCAGAGGAATCGAGAGGAGACACCGTGCGCTCGATGAGTAATGTCACGACTGAGGCAGCTCTCAGGCTTGGCGATAGTGGCAATGCTATCTGGACGCTAGCTGAGCTACAACGCTACGTCAAGGATGGCTATGACCTCCTCTGCAGAGAGACACTGTGTCTCTGGAGCCAGACATACCTCAATGATCGTGCGGGCCAGTCCGACTATGTCCTCCCTACAGACTTTGTCGCATCTGATCGAGCTACGTGGAATGCCAAGCCCATGCGAGAGATCAGTGAGGGCCGTCTACGTACCTTGGACCACCAGTACCAGAATGAGAGTGCTACAACTGGCAAGCCTGAGTCATACTACATTGACGGTATGAGGAGTCTCCGTAAGCACCCGGTACCAGATACTACAGTCACTACAACTGCGATTACCTTCCCGACGACCGCAGCAGTCCTGAACTTCAGGCTGGAATACTTCCGTCTGGGTGCTGACCTTAGCTCATACGCCTTCGAGATCCCAAGCTCGTGGACGAAGACCATACGACACTATGCGATGTACAAGGCGTACAAGAGACATGGTGACGGGTTCAACAGTAAGCTCTACAAACACTATCAGGCGCGCTGGGAGTTCGACCTGGATGATCTGAGGAAGGCCAGAGGTACCTTAGTGTCGTCGCGTAGGGTGATCGCCGGCAGAAGAGGAACAGGGACGAGGGGTCGTAGACCTCCTACCCCGAGATTGCCGTGGAGATACGGCAGAATAGTGAGAGGCTAACATGACTCCTACATTCCAGTTCTTTAGTAGCTATGGTATTGCTGACACCTTCTACTTCACTGTCCCTGTACCTGCAGGAACCAACGACGACAGGTTGCTCAATGCAGCAGTACCTTGGATAGCAGGTGACGTCAAGATCAGCAAGAATGGTGGGGCTGTGGCGAACATCACGTCTCTGCCTACCCGTATAGGAACTACGCCTATTTACAGTATGGCTCTTACAGCAGCAGAGATGTCTGCTGAATGGATCGTGGTCTACCTGGTTGACGCAAATGGACCAGCGTGGAGAGATACTACGATCATAGTCAGTACGGTGATGAGGCTAGGCCGCCTTGTTGTTGACGCTACCCAAATTGGCGGGAATTACAGTGCTCTTGATCTGACTGGTGTTGGCAATAAGTGTGGGCTACAGGTAGAGGGGGCCTCAGATGCTTACATCACGAACCTCTTTGACCAGCTTGAAGGGACAGAGCCGTCTGGGGCACCAGCTGACAATGCCTCGTTCGCCGCGATCTGGAGGGACATGAAGAGGAGGTTCACCAACCGGATCCTCCAGACCTCTACGGCCCAGACTCGCTACAAGGACGACAGTGTCACTATATGCTGGTCTAGGGTAGTGTCCGACGATAGTTCGACATTCACGATCCAAAAGGTGAGCTAATGCCCAACCTATTCCGCAAGCCAGGTACCTGGAAGTGGGATCCCAGCGCTGACCAGTTCAACGCTCCAGCTGGGACACTGCTTCGGGCTGACAACCTCGTCTTCGATGAACGCATCACAGCGAAGCTCCGTGATGGGTCTACCAAGATATACACTGGTCTCGGAGACGAGGTTCACTCGCTGTACACAGCCTACATTGACGGTGTCAGGTACCGGTATGCTGGGGCTGGCGACAGTATCTTCTGCAACGGTGTAGATATCGAAGTCGAGTTTGACACTGCCTTAGCTACTACCCCCAGTGAGAAGGTCAGCAAGAGGATCGCTATGGGTTCGTGGCTAGGGACAGTGTTCACAACCCGTGGCTCTACTAGGATGAAGCATGATGGCTCTGAGGCTACTAGGTGGGGCCTCGACAAGCCTGATGGGAAGCCAATCGTAGAGAAAGCACCCGCCGTGACAAAGTACTTCTCCAACTGCAATACAGACGAGAGCCCAGCGTGGTCAGTGTCTGAAGGTACTGCAACAAGCCCCTATCCAGATGGGAGTCAAGGCGAGGCAACTGGGTCTATCGAGCTGACTCCAGATGCAGCTACTGGACGGATTACCATCGACAGGAAGATCAATGCAGACGGGAGCGATGAAGACTACTGGACCATCCAAGGATACACGGGTGAGGATACTGACATTATTGACGTCGTAGCTTGGATCCAGAAGCCTGTTGACTTGGAAACCCTTGCTCTGGTCATTGGTGTTTCCGATGATGCAGACCCGTTTGTAACAGACCAGTACACCTATGCCTTCCAGACAGGTGGGTCTGTGATCTTCCCCCCTCTTCGATCTGCCGATGCTGTGGGAGAGATGGTCAAGAGGCTAGTTAGGGCCAAGTATAGGTCACCACCTAGCAAGGAGGAGGAAGATGGCGGTAGCCGAGAAGATGAAGAGAAAGAGATCGAGCGGATACTGTCGGATCTTGGCAAGCATGACAATGAGCAGCACAAGGAGCTTGCTGCTGCCACCAATCCTGGATGGGTCCACTTCTCTGTCCCGCGTGGATCTTTCGAGCGCTGGGGAGCAACCCCGGGCCGTAACTGGAAAACTGTCACCGGCTGCAGGATCATCGCTAAGGTCGTGTCAGGCACAACAGGAGTGATCAGGTTCGACAACTTCCTCGTCCGTGGAGGTGGTACAAGAGCACTGACTGGGGACTTCCAGTTCGCATACCAGGCAGTTCGTAGCCGTGGCGGGGATAGACAGTATGTAGAGATGTCGCAAGCAAGTGAGCCCAGCGAGATAGTGCACTTTGATACCCAGGGTGCCCTAATCACTATCAAGGCCGATGCTCTTGCCGCACTAGACCCAAATGCTGACAGTATCTGGCTCTATATCACTGGTGGCCTACTCGACGACTGGTACCGTGTAGCAGTTCTCGATGCCAAGCCGTTTGACGACAATTTCAACATTGATGAGTTCCCGAGAAGTGTAGATGGCGTGATATCGGCAGCTGACAGGGCTAGGTTGGGTAGCTGGGGGGGTTCAATCCCTGGTAGCCTAGACATCTGGGATCCATTGGATATCAGTAGCTTGACAATGTGGCTTAATGCCAATGATCTAGGTATGTGGCTAAAGGATGGCGACGCAGTAAAGTATTGGCCTAGTAGGTCTGGTCAAGATAGTTACGGCTGGGTACCTACAGAGATCGCTTCGCTGGAGTGTTGGCTACGAGCAGAGGGCAACTGCTATACAGACAACGGTGTCACCGCAGCTGTAGACGGTGATCTGGTACAAGAGTGGACCGACATCAGTTCTGGGGCCGATCAGCACTTCAGACAAGCTGTAGGAGCAAACAAGCCTGTCTACAAGACTGGTGTTATCAACGGAAGAGCTGCGCTAAGGTTTGACGGAGCAGATGATCTACTTGAGTCGATCAACGCAGCATCCAACTTCCTTAATGTCGCAAGCAAAACGATTGTAGCAGTCTACAAATCAACGTCCAATGGGTCATCCTCCCCTGATGGCCCTGGCATAGTCAGTTGTAAGGATAGCCCGTTCTGGGGGATGCTTGTAGGAAATGACACCCTCGTATGTTACAACTACGATACAGGCGGTGACGTAGCTTCTCAGTCTGCAGATCATGGGTTTTGGGCAGTGGGAACGTACTGGCACGGTAGCGCTAGTGTGGAGTGTGGCCATAATAACTCCCACAGTACAGGCAGAGATTCTACTGTCTCTAACAATACTTCTGACCTAGACGACAACGCATATGTCGGCGCATCGCGCAGCGCGGGCGCAGGCAACTTCTTCAGAGGAGACATCGCCGAGGTATTACTCTTTGACACAGCCTTGAATGACCTTGACCTCACTAGACTCTATCGTTACTTGTCTCGAAGATATGACCTACCTATGCCGGCCAAACAACACTCCAATCTCAACAGAGGGTATGGAGCAGCACAATATACAGCTACCAACCAGCCGACATTCAAAGCTAAAGTACCGCAATTAAAAGATAACGGTGGCGTATACTTTGATGGGTCTGATAATGGGATGATCACAGATGGACTACTCAGCGATATGCAAGACGCAGATGCTGGTACAGTGTTCATAGTAGCTGTAGTAGAAGGAGTAGATGCAGGGGCAGGGACTGGTAGTCCTAACAATAACACGATCTTTGGGGGTGATGGTGACCAGAGCGCACTGGCCTTGTATGGTGGTACTGAACCATATGCTGAAGCATGGAATGACGATGGAGCAGAGGACTATACCCCTGCTGTAGCTATCTTGACAGACCATCCTATTGTCTTCTGTATGTGGCGAGACGGGACTGACCTTGAGCTAGGCGTAAACGATGCTAGAGAAGCATCTAGGGCCTCTGTCGCTAGTGGTAACTCGTCATCGATAGCATCTCAACAAGCGATAGGTACCCTCTTCGGTCAGTATAGTGGTAACTACCCATTCCAAGGGTGGATTGCAGAAATCCTTACGTTTGATGCAGCTCTTAGTGAGGAAGACTGCAAGAAGGTCGAGAGTTACCTTGCTATCAAGTATATTCCTGGGGGTGTAATTTATCCTGGGACTGCGGAACGTCCTCCCGAAGGAGAATCCCTCGATAGAGTCAATAGGCTCGTCGTATCTACACCTACTGTAGCTGAGGATACAGCTATCGGAGTTGGTGACCTCGTTGTCAAACTCCCCGCCTGTGAGATCGACGCTAGAGTCCAGGGCATCAAGCTACCTAGTAGCTACTTCCGGCCGCCTGAGGAGATCATGGGCTGCGCCGGACCCTACGCTGGTAGGTACTTCCTACTGACGTCAGATGGCTATGTCTACCCTAGCCGTCCTTGGAACCCGAGTCTGTTCAAGTTCTTCCATGCTCTGCGAGTAGGTGACGCTACTGACACTGCCTTGTGGATCAAGAAGACTAGATCCGGTATCTACATAGGTACCTCGAAGGACCTGTGGAGGATATACGGCACTGGGATCGAGTACCCTGATGGAACGATTGACTTTGCCTTAGAATCCCTCAATGTTGGTGATCCACCTATCGACAATATGGTAGCTGAAGACACCAACATCCTAGTCTACCGAGCTGCCTATGGATTCATGATGGTGGTAGACGGTGTAGTCACCCCCATCCCTATGGATAGTATCGAGCCTCTCTACCGTGGTGAGACTAGATACGGTATCTCGGGGTTCCAGTGGGGCACCGATGGCGAGTTCAAGGCGTGCCTCTCTGGTGCCAAGCTCTATGTCATTGTCCCCGAAGGCAGTGACACCTACAAGTCCACGAAGGTATACCGCTTTGACACTGCCACTAGCGCGTGGCACAGGTTTGTATACTCGGCAACCTTCTTGTCGATCTACAGTGAGCGCGATGGAACAGTGTTAGCTGGTGACGACTCCGGCAACGTCTGGCAGCTAGAGACAGGTACCCAGGACGAAAGTACCGACATTGACGTCACACTGTGGGCACCGTTCGACAACGATGGCGCTCCATTGAATCGGAAGGACCCGTTCGACATGGCGATGGAACTAGACACTGATGGTGATGAGCTTGTTGTCGATATCTACAAGGATGGAGTGACCGGCGCAGCAGAGACCTCAGTGTCAGTCTCCTCAGTGCTCAATGACGTCTACCGTTCCACCTTGACGGCTATAGGGGGCTTCCGCTCGCTAGCTATGCGGATGACAGGTAGCTTCTCCAAGTTCATGCTGCAGTGGTTCAACGTCTCCTATCGCCTGAGGCCGCAGCATCGGTTCCACGTTGATACAGGCTACATCAGGAGCAACCGTGAGCGTGTCCAGTGGTTCCGTGTGCTAGAGATTTGCATGCGAGCCGAGAACGATGTGACAGTGACCCCCTACTTCGACGATACTGCTCATGCTGCCAAGACCATCACAGTTACAGCTGGGAAGGTGACAGTGTACCGTGTACCTCTAGGCCGTGAGTACAAGGGGTATGCACCTCGCGTTGTGCTCGCTACTACAGCTGCAGCAGGTACAGGTATCGACGGGTTCGAACTGTACTGGATCAAGTTCAAGCACCGGCGCACAGGTGACGACTTCAAGAACGACGTCAAGTTCGCCTATACGGACCTAGCAGATGCCTTAGTGATCAAACCATCAAGGTCGAGCGCAGGAGCTAGGGGTGAGCGATGACAGACCATGTACAGCTCCCGCCCTACGTCAGGTCTGAGATAGATACCCTGAAGGATCAGGTTCGCAAGCTAACGATAGCTGACATGAACATGAACCAGCGTAGGATCACGAACCTAGGTCCTGCTATTGGACAATATGATGCTGTGACACTCAAGCAGCTCACGGATGCTCGTGAGGTAGTTCAGCCAAGTACTCTGGTGCCTGCTAGCTACGGTGATATTATCCCACATGTTGACTCTATCTATGACCTCGGTTCCCCTACACGGTACTGGGCCTTGGCGTATATTGATAAGGTCAACATTGATGCCCGTTATTATCTCAGTATAAGTGGTACTACCACCTACCTGTTCTTCGATACAGCAGGGTCCAATGACTACATGTCGTTTAGTCGATCCACTAACGTCTTAAGCTTTACTATCGCGGGTACTGCAGCACTCAAGATCGCTGATACTGCTACTACATCCTACAACGATATTGTCCCATCCGCCGATGACTTATACAAGTGTGGGATAGACGGCAAGAGGTGGGATGAAGTATGGGCAGCTAACGGGACCATCCAGACTTCGGGGCGAAAGAAGAAGGAGAACATTGCAGACAGTGTCCTAGGGCTTGATTTTGTCCAGAGGCTCCAGCCTAGAAGCTACAACTGGAAGGATGGATTGGATACTGAGAGGAAGCACCAAGGCCTAGTAGCAGAGGAACTAGAAGTAGCACTTGAGGGAGAAGAGTTCGGGGGCCTATACAATGAGGGTGAGACCCCAGGTCTGTGTTACGCGGAGTTCACACCAGTGCTCATAAAAGCGATCAACGACATTGTGAGTAGACTCAAGGACAAAGGTATAGACATTAAGGAGACATGATGGAGTTTTCCAAGGAAGAGCTGGAGCTGCTAGCAGCCGTCATGGCAGCTGAGGAACAGACACTCAATTTCCTGAGCCAGAAGGTGCCTGGCCTCGACGTCACGGAGCATAGACTGAAGCTCCTGGTCCTGCGCCAGAGAATGCTTGAGGAGTTGAAAACTCTGGGTCCAAAAGCAGTAGAATAGTAGCAGGAGGTGGACCGTGCCCAAGAAGCCAAAGCAGATAACCCCCAAGGATGCAGAGTATGATGTCCTTGTAAAGGGTGATAGCGGTCAGGTGATCGGAAAGGGTGTCATCAGTGTTGGTAACACCGTCACTGTCTCTATGAGTCAGACCTTCGGTGGCAATGTCGCTGGTGTGTTAGTAAGCCCAGTCATAGCTGACATTGAAGTCCTGCGTGGCTTCGTTGAGGCAGCCTACGAGATCCGAGGGACAACACTATGTGAGGAACTATGTCCTTGCCCTGAGTGTCCTGAGTGCCCGTAAGGTAGGAGGATATTATGGTCTTGTACAGCGGCACTGTGTCTAGTATAGCTATAGTTCTTGTGTGCGCTGTCCCCTGCTGGGTGGCAGCAGCTGCTACAGCAGCAGCAGCTCTTATGAGCTGGTGGGGCTCCCGCAAAGCTAGCCAGCAGAAGCGAGTACCTACCAAGTACACAGGGGCCGACTATGGATTCGGCGCCGGTAGTGACATGAGCAAGTGGCTGGAGACTGGGTACTACCCTGACCAGGGTCCTACAACCTCTTCTACGAGCGGTAGTTCTTCGTCAAGCGGGTTCAGCAACACTGTTGGCCAAGAGAAGATCAAGCCTACCTATCACTATGGGTCACAGCCTACAGTCGAAGCTCTCATCCCCTTTATGAACACCCTACTTGGCAAGGGTGGTACTGTCACCCCAGCCGAAGAGATGGGTGTAGTCAACCGCATGGCCCGTACAACTGAGCAGGCCAAAGACGCCAGCCTCGACAGACTGACCAGTCTAGGTCTAGGGGGCTCCCCGCAACTACGAGCTTCGGTCGGGTCTACTACTGATCAGACTCTTGCACAGGCATTGTCTGACTACCGTAGTCGGATCCCAGAGGTATCTCGTGCTAGAGGTATAGAGGGTATGAACACTGTCGGCCAGCTTCTGAAGGCCCTCTTCCAGGGGTCACAGAAGGACTTCTGGAGCAACACGACAACAGGGAGCAGCTCATCCAGTAGCTCTAGGACGGTGTCTGATGCTCCTCCACGGTTTGACCCCTCAGGAGCTATGAGCTGGGGAGTAGGTCCACCAGGGCCACAGGGTACGAACTGGCAAAGTGGGTTGGGGAAGATACTATCTTTGTTTGCTGCGTATCAGGCATCGAAGCCGGGAGGGCCGAAGAAGCCGACGCCAGTGACACCCCCTTCCAGCATTCCGCCGTCGATCCACGTTTAGGAGGATAGTATGGGTATCGCACAGATCATGGCTAGCGCACCTCCGCCGCCGGACCCGTTTGAGCAGTTGATGCAGATGATCCAGATGATTCAGCAGGCTCAGGCACGGCGGCAGCAGCAAGAGGCACAGGACACACGGTTTGCTCAGAGGGAGAAGGAGCTAGGATTCCAAGCGGAGCAGATGGAGCTGTCTAGGAGGGCGCAAGAAGGGGTAGAGAGGGAGAGGTCTGAGAAGAGGGCAGAGGAGAAGTGGAATAACGACATGAAAGGGCTGCAGCTTGCCATGGAGCTAGCAAAATCGAAGGGTGAGATCGAGGCTCCCCCTCCACATCTGACTGGAGGAGACCAAGGTCCTACCATGGATGAACCTGGCTTCCACCCTGACATTAACGTGCAGCTAGGTTCCAATCCACTCAAGGAGTTGCTAGGCCAGGACTCCGTCAACTTAAAGGTACCAGGTCTGCAACAGAAGCTTGCGGTGATGGCAGCTGAGCAGCAAGCCCAGAGACCCCTTGCTGCAGGACATGAGATCGGTGGACCTGGGGCAGGTATCATCAACGCTCTCCTAGGGAAGTCTGAAGCTGGTGAAGGTGTAGGAGTAACACCTGGTGACGTACTATCTGGGCCAGCAGCTAGCGCAATCCCTGGGTTGGCAGGCATGAAGAAAGCAGAGATGACTCAGCAGAACACCCAAGCCCGACTAGCCCAAGGAGAGCGGAGGCTCGGGCTAGCCGAAAAGAAGTTCGATGCGACCTACTTCGACAAGGACGATAAGGGTGACATGGCCTATGCCAAAGGCATAGCTGACAAAGCTGCATCCAACATGTTCGAGGGTGGTCTTGCTGATGCTCTGACTGCTGCTGAGAGGTACAGGAAGGGAGCGAGCGCTGGTGTTCTAGCGGCACTCGGCGATAGGATTGCTCTACCTGGGGACATGAAGAAGGACAAGCGTGCGTTCGATACTGTTGATGGCTACCTCAATAAGCTAGAGCGTCTCATGGATAACTTCTACGAGGCTAAGGCAAGTAACGCTAGTACCTATCGTAAAGGTATGGAGGCTAAAGCTCTCAAGGGCTTCATCGAAGCTTCTGCTGCTCAGGTAGTGAAGTCCTTCGGCGACCGAGGTAGGCTGTCCGACCAGGATCTCATCAGAGCGCTCGAGGCACTGCCTGGCTACTGGTCCATGTTCGTAGATGAGGAGTTCGGTCGCAAACAGTTGGAGATACTCCGCACTAATGCCATGGAGGGCAAGGAACGCTACTTCAGGGACAACCTAGGGGACTTGAACTTCAAGGGGGGCAAGTTCGTTGTGTCGCCATACGACAATGACAACCCCTGGCTGCTAGAGCTGAGGAAGGAGCACAATCTATCTACACCAGGTCCACGCTCCCAGACCAAGATAGAGTCTAGCCCGATGTTAGGTTCGACAAGAACCAATGGGACCATAACTCAAGTGTTCGACGGTAACCAGTGGGTGACCCAATAATGCCACAGGAAGGTTGGACATACTCTGATCCTCTGCCAGGACCAGTGCCTACCCCTGGCCCCGAACCGACGCCTGGGGCGCCTGCTGCTGGCCCCCTAGGGTCTGCACAGGCACTCGGTAGCATGGGAAGCGGGATCATGGAGCTTCTGCAAGGGCTGTTCAGCTCGCTGCCCCAGCTGGGCCAGCCTGTGCCCACAGCTGGCGGGAACACCATGCCGCAGCTGCCCATGGGGGGCTCCATGCCCATGAACGCCCTTGAGCGCATCCTCGGGGGCATGGCTAGCCAGTCTGGTGAGCGCATCGGTGAGGCCATGGAGCCTACCACTGCTGAAGGAGGCCACAAATCGGACATCGACAGGGTTCTCCAGCTCCTGCAGGCGATACCCATCGCGGGCGACATAGGGACTGACGTCGCGAAGGCAGGGGCTGGCGTAGGGAAGGCTGCCTTCGACCCCTCAGGGATGAGCAGGGAGGAGCAGGAGGAGATGTACAAGCTCATCGGGCGGCTAGGAGGAGAGCTGGCCCCAAGCGGAACGTCCATCTTCGGTAAGGCCAAAGGGCCTGCTGCAGCTGCCGCCAAGCGTACCGTGATGCCTCCCAAGACTCCACCCACCTCCACAGCTAGCCTAGGGCCTGAGGATCTCCCCAGGCCAGGGGAGAGGATGTCCCCCAGAGGGTCTCTCAAGGATGTCAAGGCTGCTGAGCAGGCAGTCCCGCTCTCACTAGCTCAGAAGACCCAGAGTGAGGCACTCCAGTCAGTCGAGGCAGCTCTTGGAGGCTCAATTACGGGTGCCAAGCCCTTCAACGAACTCCGGGGAGCAGCACACAAGGCAGTCGGGGATCTAGTCGAAAGCGTCAGGGATCTGATGATCAAGACGAAGGACGGCACCCCGGGCCGCTTCCAGCATGGGGACGACATGATAGATGCGTTCGAGGATGGCATGCGGACGTTGAAGGGTAGGTACGATAAACTCTACGATCCAATCTGGACTAAGCACGGTAGTACAACAGTAAGCCTTAGGGGCACCGAGCTAGAGAAGGTTGCTGCTAGGTTGAGGCAGGAGATATCAGGCTTGCTCGCGAAGATGCCAGAGATGCAGCCAGTGATGGATAGTCTCAACAAGATCCTAGGCCCGCATGTACCGAACCGTGGTGGGATCAGAGCACCTGGTGTGAAGTCAACTATCTGGAATCTACACAATAGTAAGGGTGTAGTCGGTAAGCTCATCGACAGCACCAAGGTGCCAACAGCTGGGCGCTGGAAGGAAGAGCTATACAGAGCCTTCGACGATACTCTTATAGACATGCTTAAGAAACAGCCTGGTGGGGCAAAGGCAGCGAGTGACTATGGTCGCGGTGCCAAGTTGTGGGCGGAAGCTCATGAGATCGCTGATGACAAATTCATCAAGGCGGTCATTGAGTCAGGGGACTCTGGAGTAACCTCAAGGCTCGTCTCCGAGTTGTCCCCCGACAAAATAGCAACGATGCACCGCATGGTGGGCAACAAGGCATGGCAGCACACCCAGCGACGTATCTTTGAGGACATACTCGATAAGGCTAAGACCGACGTAACAATGTCTCTAGGCGACCTAATTGGTGAGCACATGATCGGCATCAATGTCAGAGAAGTGACCCACTCTGGCAAAGCCCTGAGGAAGCAGTCCTATGACGTCTTAGGTGATGAAAGGATGAAGGCTATCTTCTCGCGTGAGCAGAGGGTGGGCCTCCATCGGCTAGCAAGGACAATGGACAGGCTTGGTACTGGCGGTGCCAACAGTATCAATGGCATGATGATCAACGCAGCCATCTTCTACAAGGGGCTCCGAGCTACCACGGCACTCAGTGCAGGAGCCGCAGCTATGACTGGAGTTGGCTTGATCGCTCCGAGGGTTGTAGCTAGAGTGCTCACGTCTCAGAAGGGCATGAACGCCCTTGAGAAGTTGTGGAGGCACGCCAAGGGGTCTGCGAACATCGCCAAGCTCGCGGCGACCGACAAGACCATCGCAACTGCAGCTACCCAGCTAGGTAGATTGATTGCACAGGCTCAGAAGGACGAGGAGAGGGAGACCAAGATGGACACCCTTGGCCTCCCCCCACTCTAGGCTGACATGATAGACCAGACAACGAAGTACATAGTCGCCAGGATCAACACTATCATGCCTAGCAGTGCTATCACTGACAGCAAGTCGTCGAGGAACTTCATAGCCTATAATCTGCCGCCTATCCAAGCGTACAGAGCGACTACCACCACCGACAGTATAGCCGCTAGCGTGAGTCCCATCGCCCAGATAACAACAGGGAACCTCCAGCGCTCCCACAGCATCAGTTACCTCCACTCACCCGTAGATGTGGAGCCTTGACCTTCTTCTCCAGAGCTACAGACTCGGCAGACTTGATGAGCCTCGGTGCTACCTTATGCTCGATCAGGTACCGCGTGAACTTGTCGCGGTCGAAGCTCTCGTAGGCTGCGTCTACTATCATGGTGACCTTGAACTCATTAGCTACGATGCTATAGATGTCCTCCCGAGCCATAGCACCCATGATCTTAGCCGACAGCTTACGGATCTTGGCCTCTAGGATCTTCTTGTCTTCAGCCAGTGCCTGACGCTGGGTGACCATCCGGTCTACCCCTGCCCTCTTCAGGTTGCGCTGTGCGACAATCTCGTCAGTGCTCATTGCTTACTCCTTGCGTCGAGGTGCCTCTTATACTGAGCCAAGCTCATACCAGTCTTCTGGGCGTCAGTGTCATCCCACATGACAACCCCTGGAGAATCCTGCTGCTCATTGCTCTCGCCTCTCTCGTCAAAGGAGTCGTACCCGGTGATAGGGCTCTCCTCTCTACCCCAAGTGTTACTCTTGTCGATGTACCCCCCTACCCCTATCTTCTGGCTAGGGTACAGTCCTGCGTCAGCACCAACATCGGAGATCCTCTTCCACTTCCCAGGCAGCAACTGGCGTACGAATCCAATCAGCTTCTGCCACCACTTCCACTTCTTCTCAATTATCACAGTCATTGTCTACCTCCTTAGTGTCCTTCTTAGTGAAAGGGACAAACTGCCCACACGACCTACTCTGGCGGAATGTTCGTGGGTACTTCGTAGCTGGGCCAATGTTATTATCCCATGCACCCGTGACCTCCACAACCTCAACGATCTGAGGTGGCATACAGAAGCACAGGCCGAGATTACTATCACGACCCTCCCAGTGGGCACATGCCCCACATTTATTGTTCACTACTATTCTCCTTTTTAGCTGACATTGTTCTACCTATTCCCTTCCCAGACCATGACAATATTCTGTGTGTCGTGCCCCCAAACCTCCTCAGAGGGACCTGGGAAGAGCCTCCAGTGACTGTTGGGTGTCGGTGGAACATCAGGCCAGTAGCTCAGGTGCCCCCACCTACCTATCTTCCTATTGAGTGAAGCGGTGTAGATGACTCCATCTTCGCAGCTGATGACCATCACGTACTCCCCGGTCCAGTAGACGTCCTTGATCTTCTCCGGGATTGATAGGCCCATAGGCCTAGGGCCATAGTCTTGAGCTACAAGTGATGCAGGAACAGCAGCCAGTCCTGCAGCTAGGAGCCCTCTTCGATTAACTTCCATCTCTCCTCCTTATCTTGCAATCCACAGGTCTGATGTCGCGACATGGCCCAGCAGATCGTCCGAGAGCACGTGACACTGTTGCCACATCGCCGCCGTCCGTTTGTCGATTGCGGTGAGCTGCTGGGCCTGGACGTCGCGACACATCTCCTGGCCATGACGGACCCCATAATTCCAGCAGATCGCCCCTAGTGCGGACGCAGCCCCAAGCACGAGCGCGACGCCGATGACGGTCTCAAGCCTCAAGGCTCCTCCTCCCCGGCGAGGGCACGACCGATGTCTATGTATGGAGCCAAGATCACAGCAGCTTTCTTCAGCAGCCCCGATTGGCGAGCGTTCTCCTCCTCCAGCTCCTTGATGCGGGCGAGATCCCGCTCATGTTGGATTGCAGCCTCATATAGCTGCTGCCCGACGCTACTCATCGGTCTCCTCCTCCCCGGCGAGGGCACGCTCTTCGCTTGAACGCTTCCCGCAATCGCAGGGGCTTCGCTCCCAGACAGCACACAATGCGCGATGCCCGCCGAAGAGCGCCGAGCGCAGCGCTTCCTCCAGCGTCTTGACGCGAGCGTTGAGCCGATGGCATTCGACGTCCAGCATCTCTCGCTCTGTGGCGCAATCATCCTCTGGGAATGGGCATCTCGGCCGCTTAGCCATCGCTCTCCTTCCCGGCGAGGGCACGGCGGAACCGTTTCACTACGTCCAGGCCCAGCTTCCCATAGTCCAACATAAGCTCGCCGTCGCTCATGCGATTCAGCCCAGTCGTTGTCAGCAGCGACTGCCCGAGCAACTCCAGCTCCTTGACGCGGGTGCCCCCGGCGTTGAGGGCAGCCCTCACCGCCCGGGCCTCAACCTCCAGTTGATAGGCGTGCCGACGGCTGGGCGGCAACGAACTCCCACACATCACACAGGACTCACCCACCGACTTCCTCCTCCCCGGCGACAGACGGATCTTTCTGCATCGTCCATGGGCCGCACCGTGGCATCGGCCAGCGCAGCCATAGAGGCAAGTCTAGCTGGACAGGGTTTTTCCTCACCTCGCTCCTCCCTCGAGAGTAGGCAGCACACGGTCTACGAGCCGCGCAATTCGATGCAGCAGCCAGTAGGACCCACCTCGTGCTATCTGGCTACGGACAGATTCGAGCGCTGCCTCCAGCTCCTCGATGCGGACGCGCAACCCCGCAAAGTGTGGGTTGATGACCTGTGCAATCGTTTCCTCTGAGTCACTACATAATGTGTCACTCACGACTGCAGTAGCAGCAGCCAAAGCTTCTGCACTAACATTCATTGTCAATGTTATTCTCCTTCCTGGCACATCATTTCAATCCTTAACTAGAAGTTTCTTGAACCCATCGTTGAACACCTTTACTGCTCTTCCTAGGACCTCCACACTATTACCACCTAGGCCGACTGATACCAGGACTTCTCTTCCCTTGCCATCTCTGCCTACCCTAAGCAAGAAAGCTGTAACGTCCGGGTGTAGAAGCTTCCTAAGTCTAAGGATTTCTACCTCAGTTACTTCCATATCACTTTAACTCTCCCCAACGTCTACCTGAACTAGAGGCAGTCGTGATTGGCACACGGAACTCCTTTGAATCCCGACACATTATTCGCTGGACTGTAGGGGCCATCAACTTCATCCTAGACTCAGCTTCAAACAGTAGCTCGTCATGGATCTGCAGCAAGGGCTCAAAGGTATAGCCATCCTGCCAGCGCCTCCGCATCCAAGGCCACAGTCTCGCCATAGCTCGCTTGATAATGTCCGTTGCTGTCGAGCTGATGCGATGTGAGACAGCTTCTCGCTCTGCCTTGTACTTGATGTAGTTAACAGGACTGTATATTGTCGGTAGCCAACGGATGCGACCCCACATTGACCGGACATAGCCCTTGCGGCGGCATTCTAGCTTGGTGTCTTGGATAAAATCATCGACCCCTGGGTACAGTCGGTACCACTCCCGTAGCAACCGTGCGCAATCATCTTCATCATAGCCCTCGATACCCGCGAGGGTGAGCTGTCCATGAAGACCCTTTGCACCAATCCCATAGATGACTCCGTAGTTCACGTTCTTGATCGCAGTACGCTGACCCTTCGTGACATTGCCTTTGATAGTCCCGAACATCAGCTCAGCCGTCTTGTAGTGGACATCCTCCCCACTCTTGATAATGTCAACCAGGGTCTTGTCGTTAGCGAGGTGAGCCATGATCTTCATCTCTAGCTGGTCATAGTCACAGCTCAAGAAGACATTGTCACCACTCGCGATAAACCCATTGCGGATCTCCCGACCCTCTTCAGTGCGGGACGGGATCTGCTGCATGTTAGGGTCACTCATACTGAAGCGGCCTGAGACTACGTTGGTGTACTTCACCCGCCCCCGGACACGCATGTCAGCAGCACTAGCAAAGCTCGGTAGCTTCTGAGCGAAGGACAGCAGCCTCGCCTTTGCACGGTACCGTCTGATACTGTCAATGACAGGGTGCTCACTGCGGAGGGACTCCAGTGCTTTCTTGTCAGTCGAGCCCCGTTTACCACCCTGAGTTATGCATGGTGCCCGCAGCTTCAGTTTCTTGTACAGGAGGTCAGCTACCTGGTCTCCAGAACCAAGGTTGATCGCGACATTGTACTCCTTCGAAACTGATCTCTCGATATCCTGTAGCTGTATCTCAAGACTAGTAGCAAACTTCTTGAGGAAGGGTACGTCACACACTACCCCGTTGGACTCCATCCTCTCGATGTACGGTATGATCGCCATATCCATCCTGGCAGTATCCTCTAAGCCTAGGCCCCGTACACGATCCCACAGTATCCCGTGTACATCGTAGGTTGCTGCAGCATCAGTCCCGGCATATGGTGTACGCTCCTCCTCAGGGAGGTACTGCAAGGAGGTAGACATGCTAGGGAACACCCCATGCTTGGCCTCGATAGGCTCCCGGATGTCAGGGAGCAGGTTCTTCCACCACTTGTCGAAGCCACAAGCAGTCCCCTTCTGGTATGACTTGATCAGGGATGTGATCCTCTTGTTGACGAGCTGTGGCTGATACACCTTCATCTTGCGGGTCTTGGAATCCTGCCTCAGGCGCGGCTCAGGTACGCCCCAGTCGGTTTTCTGGGCCTCTACCAGGTAACGGATAGCCGCAGCCTCGTGGTAGGGTCCTACGACATCCTCGTAGTCCCTCATGTCGTAGTGCAGGTGCCTCCGAGCCAGAGCTTTCAGGCCCTTTGGCTCGACGCCCAGCACGTAAGCCAGGACCATGGTATCTTCAATGTCCCAGTCGTCGATGTCCACACCCATGGTCCGCAAGACCCTCATGTCGTGAACTGCATAGTGCATGACGACCTTGCCCTCAGGTATCTCAAAGGCAAGCGGGCACTCCAGCACGCTAGCAGTTTCCGAGTTAGTAGAATAGGACAGACAGAATGGGTGCTTGATTGTACCTTCAGTGTCTACAGCTACCTTCTCACTGTCTATCGTTCTAGGCCCAGCTACAAGGTGACTGTTTACTGTCGGCAGCCCAATCGTGACGGGTTTGATCTTGCCTTCGACGACAAGGCCAAGCTGCTTGATGTCCCAGTAGGACCAGACTGCCATCTTCTCGTCGTGAAAGCCTGCAGCCGGATGCACGATTGGCACGATAACTCTCTCTCCGACTCGATGAGGCACGCCATGCACTGCATCCATTGCAACATCGCCAAGGAAGTGGCGTGTAGCCAGTCGTCCAATAGTTCCAATGATCTTTGGGTTGACTTCATCTAGCTCATCCTCCAGGAATGGTAGGTGCTTCTGTAGCTGCTCGTCTGTCGGGGCAATGTCGTTACCCTTTGCATCCCGCCCCAGGTAGCTCTTGTAGATGTTCGAGACCCACATGTCAGAGCGATGCAGCCCAGCATGGAACAATGACACGTTCATGACAGCGCCAGCCATGCCGATGAACACCCTGCCCCTAGCATCTTCATGCCTACCTGGCTGCTGCCCGATCAGAGCAACGTCGCAGGGCTTGGGTCCTTCACCGAAGACTAGGCGACGCTTCTTCATCTCTTTGAGCATCCAGGAGTGGCCCATGCTCTGTGGAAACTTGGTCAAGGACATCCCGTATCTCTCTCATATCCTCGACACTAATATACACACCACCTACTTGAGGAACAGCAAGCAGGTACATAGGACGTGTCCAAGACCCCCTTGCTACCATACTCTGTGTACGCGCTATCCTGAGACCACATATACGCCACACCTTATCCACACTAATACGAGGATCACTCTTAGTCATTTCTTGCTCCTTATGGCATCGTAGACATCCCATGATATCTTCCTGCCAATGCCCGGGATAACTAGCCAGTCATCTATGCTAGAGCTTGCCATGCGTGACACTGTCCTGAACACCTTGGCTACATCATGGGACTTCCTCCAACCAATGCCAGGTAGCAAATTAGCAACCTGCTCACACAATGTTGGCTTCTTCAAGAGGTTGCGGTCTGGTGGTACATCATGGCTACGGTCAAAAGCCAGGTGGCTCTTGTGGCTACTCCACTGCTTCTGCCACCACCGAAAGAGATCGTTGATCGCCTGTACCGTTTCTGCCGAGTTAGAAGTACGGCGTACGTGAAACCCAGCCATCTGCTCTAGGGTAATCAACATTCTGTCGAGGGCACTGTAGGTCATTGTCGGTAAACCCCTCATCCAGTGACCCCTCCAGACTTCTACAAGCCCGTCTCTATTGGATGCCCTATATACTCCCTCGACAATGAGGTACCTAACATCATAATATCGGACCATACCGGGGACTTGATGCCCCATGAGACGACCCGACATTATCGACTCCAACAGGTCCGGGACTTTCTTCAGCTCGATACCGACCTCGACTGGACCTGTCTTGTTGTTACCCACGAAGAGCACGTCGCCAAACTCCAGCCTCTCGAGGACAGCTGGGGCATTGTGTACTTTGCGGAGGGGCTTGACTAGGTGCTTGGACCCTACTCGGTCATCAATGTAGAGGGTCTTGGTCATCTGGTATCTCCACAACCTGCAACCACCGTAGACAATATGCAGCGATATACCGAAGGCTGACAGAAACACTGTTACGAGAACTACGCCAGCATGTGTTGGGATCGATGTAGCCATCGACTACGTGTTGAGCTAGTATACCCACACATTCAACCAAGCAAGCTACACGATGGCCCCGCGTCCATAGATGCATGGGATACTCCCTATCCTTAATCGTCTGGCGCTTCAGCTCGATAAGGACTTTGTCTACCTCAATAGACAACCCATGGATATTATCCGACATCACTCACCACCTCCCTGCAGCGCTGCCATAACAGTCGAGAAGTCACACATCTTGCCCTTGAAGGTCATGCCGTCGAACGAAGGGTCTAGCCCGTTGTTCAACACTGTTGCTGCAAACTTGTTGCTAGGACGCGACAACTCGATGTTGGCCTGAACATCATTGCCCATGTGCTTGAAACTGTCACGCACCCAACGTCCTGTGGGGTTGCTCTCGTACTTGCCCTTACTGTTGCGACTCCCTACCCACTCCTCCTTCATGCGATGGAGCCAGATGACATTCTTGTTGTACTCCTCACCCCTCAGTATCATCCGCTCGAAGATAGCGTTGACCTGGTTGTAGAGAACAGGTGGGACCTGTTGGGTCTTGCCAAACTTGCCCAACCTTATCGTTGACCAAAACCAGGTGCCAGTGTCGCAGACGATTGTCCGCACGGCCTTCGAGCGCAAGGCGTCCCAGTACAGCTCTTCGACCTCCTTCCAGATGGGCTTGACAATGTCGTGTACATCCTGAGCATCAGCCCGAGGATCAAAATCGTACTTGAAATAGGCTATTCTGATGTCCTTCTTGGGGAACTTCCGGCGTACTACATCCGAGTTACGATCCCCAGAGATCACCACGATTGGCCCAGGTGCGGAGTACGCAAAGTGGTTCTTGCCTGCCTTCTCCTTGGCCTGGACATTGATGACCACACCTAGCTCTGTCGTCTCCTGTTGGAGCCTCCGAGCTGCCTTCGAGCGCAAGCCAAGGTCATTCTTACGCAACTCGCACTCTCCTGTAGGTAGCTGTCACTTTACTATACGCCTTGAGCGTGTTTACCGCTAACCTCTTCGCCCGAGTTAGGACATCCTTTGGTAGCCCCCACACCCACACCTTCACCGCTGGGCCAACGACATCGTATCTGCGGCTACCGTCAGCGACGACCCCTACCTTGACTTCTGGGACATAGGCTACTGTCCTTGTATTCGCCCGTGTGATATCGAGCAAGCACGTTGGCTTAGTGATTGCCTCATACTCACCGTCGAGCGACAATGCAACGATGTAAGGTAGCAAACCCACCTTCACAAAGTCAGCTACCTTCTCATTTACAGCAGACTCGACGACTCTACCACCTAGATATGTCGCGAGCTTTTCAGCCTGCTCTACGTTAGCGAGAGAGGCTATGATCTCATCGCGTAGCAACACTGTGTGTAGTACGCCCATCTCTGACTTATCCATTTCGCTCCTCCAGCATTCTGTCCTTGTTTACCATTAGCATCCGCCAGTTAACGTCAATCTCATGCTGGCTGAACCGAAGATGCCACATCCGGACCTCCAGCGGTACGTCTCGGTAGTTGCCCATGATATAACAAGCAACAATGTATGCCTCTTGGGCCTCTAGCATCTTGAGGTATGCCTTGATCTGCCAGAGCCAGTGACGGACCTTAACGTCAGAGATGTCGCGGTTGCTACTCATCTTGGTCAGCTTCATCTCGTAGAGAACCCACTTCTTCGTGTCGAACGCATCAGGTGTACCAAAGACCCCGTCATGCTCTAGCTCTAGCTGGACTACGAGGTGAGGAGTCTTGACCAGGTACCGTTCGACCAAGGCACGACTCACAGCCAGCTCCCACGTAAAGCCTAGCTCCCAATATTGTCGTGTCTCATGTGTGATAGTTCGATCATAGGTCTCTGGGTCAATAGTAGATAGTATGTACTTGATAATGCCGCCAACATGAACGCCCTCCGAGCGAGCTGCTCCATCAGGGGCAACTAGCTCGAAGGGCTTGCACGACAGTACATCCATGGAACTACTTACGCCTTCGTGATGAGATCGTCATCGAAGCTGAAGGGGCGGGCGTCATCCCCAAGCCAGTCTTCATCCTGGACCATCTCGACGGCAGCACGCTTGTTCTTCGACTTGCGTGCCTGCTGCAAGACCAGCGCAGGTAGATCCTCGACGGAAATGCCCTTCCGGTGCTTGGAACCCTTCAGAAGCGTAGTGATGTAGCCCTCGACCTCCTCAGAGACCTCGTCGCTAGCCTCATCCCCAGCCTCAGTCTCGTCCTCATCTTCCTCGACAGGGCGCGGACGCTTCCTCTTGGTCTTCTTCCCCTCTCCAGGCATGCTATGAATCTCGCTGACGTTGACGACGCTACGGGGGCGGGCATCATCTTCGTCATCAGCCAACCCAGACCTCTTGGGCTGAGGGACAGCGACGAAGTGAGCGTTGAGGCCTACGACATTGTCATAGTCTTCGAGCTTCTTGGCTGGGAAGCCTGCATTGACCAACGACGCCAAGAATAGTGTCGCGTTGGCAGTAGCGCCCAGACCCTTAGCACGAGAATTCGGGGCACGGCAGAAGCCTGACCCGTCTTTCTTGGGCCGAATGCGCTTGAGCTGTCCTGCGCTGAGATACTGTTCGACTTCATCACCATCATCGACATCCACTACCATACGGATAGCTGGTGACTCATCGTACTTGCCATCGTAGTCAAACGTCGTAGCCTCGAAGGCTGTGATTGTCCCATCTACATCATCAAGGAACCCGCCAACCTCAGCGTCTGCTGGGTTAGAACTGATCGACTCTTCTCTCGCCATATCTATATCTCCTAGCTAGGTAGTCCTGTGAAGACTATCACAGGTTTGTCCCCGAGTCAAATGCTGTGGTGGTGCTGGGGCACTGGTACACCGTTGTACAGCTTGCCAGAACCACTGCGGGGCGAACTTGCGATAGCGCCGACGCAGCCAGCCGAAGTGACTGTCGAGAATGAACGTTTCACACTGGTCATCAATAGCTCTCATGCAGCGGCCAGTAGTCTGCACAAGTGTCATCATTGTTAGGTAGAGGGCATAATGTTTGTCCCTCTTCTCCCTTGCACGCAGGACTTTGGAAGTCGAGTCGGGGAAGGGAATCTTGGGTACGATCTGGTACTCAGCGTCAGTGAACTTGAAGTCTACGCCTGTCGTTACGGTGGGGCTCACTAGGATCGCAGGGTACTTCGAGTTACGGAACCTGGTGATGGCTTCCTCAGTACCACCCGGTGTGTGGGTGATCATGTGAGCACCATACTTGCTCCTCTTAGCAATGTCACGGCATCGTTTGTACGACACCCCATGGATGATCCCTTTTCGATCTAGCCTAGTCCCAATGATACTGTCGATTGTACCACGCCAACACTTAAGGTCTACTTCTGTGTTGTTGTAGCTCAAGGCTGTAATAGGGAGGTAGTAGATCGGACGGCGGGATACTGGGAAGGTTGACTCATACTCGTTGAAGTCGTAGTCATACTCACTCTTGATGCCTAGCATAGACATTGTCCGTGGCCGGACAGTCGCAGACGTGAAGATGACATCCCGAACACCACAGAACAGATAGCTCTCAGCAAACTCCGATGGGTTGATAATGTCCCACCTAGCCCCCCTACCATCATGCTCGTATACCCAGTCTTGCTCAAACCCCATGAGGAGTCGGTTGATCTTGGTAGACAAGAGCTTCCAGTGGATGACATTATCTAGCATCCTCTCTAGCTTTAGCATAGCACCTACCCTAACTAGGGCAAGACGTGCCCACTCACGCCAGCTAGATATACCAGGGTAGCCCACTCCTAGGACCATAATATCCTGGTCGGAGATGTGGACTCCTAGAAACTTGGCTAGCTCGTCAGGAGCTGCATGGGCCTCATCAAGGATTAGTGTCTCAGTTGGGCCAAGTCCTTCGCCATAGGCATGCTGGTGCAACCAGTAGCTGTAGTTGGTGACCACTAGTGATGAACCGACTGCAGCTCGGTAGGCATCATAGTATGGACAACCATCCTTCCGGTAGACACATGTGACACCAGCTTTGCAGTAGCCCTTGTCTGCCGTCCTCATAGCATAGGTAGGGGGCTTACCATCTGGGGGCGGCAGGATACATCTGTAGTTGTTGGCGCCACGAATATCGACGAAGCCATCCTCCATGCCAGTATGTACACCAAAGTCAGACATTATTTGAGTCTGCAAGCTCTTGGTCGATGTCAGGACTACAGTACGACTCTGGTTGAGCAGAGCATACGCGGTGTAACCCAGGCTTTTACCTGAACCCGTGGGGGCCACGTATGCCTTGAACCGCACATCCGATTCGATGAGATCCCAGAGTGCATCATATTGTCCTTGTCGCCAGTGCTCATATCTCTTGGGCAGACCTATGCCATGGGGCGTCATATGTATCTCAACGGCATGATCGTCTCGAAGAGATCCGGATGCTCGATGATATAGTCACCGATGTCGTCAGGTTGTGCACGAGAAGGGCTCGCCCCAATCCAGATATCAACCTCATCGAAGCAGCGAGCAACGAGGTACGAGCAGATGGGGTACCGGTCCAACTTCGCCAGACGACGGAAGAGATACGTGTCAAATAGCATCCGGTCTAACGCATGCGCCAGTATCTTGAGAACTCCATACTGGTTGCCGTAGAAGTCCAAGGCCTTGTCTACAACAACAAGCCGTTGCTCAGACATCAGGCGCCTACGTCGGTAGATCGCCACTCTTGAAGTATCACCATGGTAGAATCTCCAGAACCGTCCAGTACGAACACGCCAGAGTGCCTCCATAGATATTGCCCTAAACAAAGTCGTGTTATTGAGAAACAACCCTGCATGGTTGAACAGTGTTGGCTCTTCCCCTTTACTCCGCTGGAACCACCGAATGATCCTTGCTTTGATAGAGTTGCCTTGAGTCAGGAAGATGTCTCCCCTCTGGACCTCAAGTACACTGTTCCCTCTACCCAACTCCTCAGCTACGTCAAGTCTCGACATCCTACCTGTTCTAAGCATCGTTACTGTCCTTTCCCAGGTCTTTTAGCTGGCCACAACCCATTCCTGCAGGGCCAGCAGAACATGAGAGCCTTGTACTTGGCATCCCTACACTGGTACCTATCGTGTGCATACTCCATGCCACAACGAGGGCACCTGTGGACGTGGTAGTACATGACGTACTTGCCCATGTTCTACTCCTCAGAGTACCGTTCCATTGCATCCCAAAGAGTCTCAGCTGCATAGTGGTGAGCTATAGACCGTACTCTAAGAGAATCTGGACCCCCACCGTGGTATGCCATACCATCCTTAACAGAGTGAAGGATGTGCTCACCTCTCCACTTCTCCAAGAACTTCAAGACCTCCTTAGCATCCTCCATCACGATACCCCTTCCTAGGCCACTTCCATTTCCTCGTACGCTTCTTGCTCTTGTATGATATCAGTCACCTCTCTTTCTTTCGGCTTCGTAGACTTGGGGGTCAAACCAACTGGGACGTTCGTATGTAGAGCACGCAACAGTGTCTGCACACGATCTTCATCTGCTCTGCCAAGAGTAGCTGTTATTGTCACTAGGTCATCGTCGCCCGTGTGCAACTCCCAGTCTGTGATCCACAGTTCAACAGTAGTGATACAGTCGTCAGTATAGAGTAGCCTACGGACGTCAGGTTCCTCATTGTCTAGTATCTCGAAGAGTGGAGCTACATCACCTTGCTCGATCTTGTTAAGACCTTCGATAGCGTCAATACGCTCTAGTGCCCGGAGTTGTACTTGGACACTACCTCTAGTCAAGAGTTGGTGTAACGCCTTCACGCGGTCTTTGAGAGGGACCTTCTGGCGGAGGAGCTTGCGGTAGTCTTTCAGGGCAAGCTCTTGCTCTTCCTGTTTCTCTTTGGGGGTTGAAGGAGGGAGTCGGGGCTCGATAGCCGCTAGCGCCCGTTTGGCAAGGTGTCGCTTGATGTCTGCGATCCACCGCCGGTCTATCTTGCACTGTTCAGCAATCTCTTGACCCTGGAGCTTGCCCTCGGCCAAGAGTCGCTCGACTTTGTCTAGGAGCTTTGGGTCGAGCTTGGAGACGTTACGGCCCATCTTTACCTCCTGCGTCTGGTCCACAACAACCGGGGACCTTCCCACCTACGAGTTGTTTGAGATAGGAAAGGCCACGACTGAACCATTGAGAACGACAGTTGGAGCAAAACCAATGGCCACACATAGAACAGTATGCAACCTTACGTCGGTAGCCGCATAGGTGACACTTACCTATCAATTAGCCATCTTCATAGACAAAAACTGCTCTAGTATCCGTTCCATCTTTACTACGCGCTCCATCATATTGTCCATAGTCTGGTAGACCATGAACGTGCCCCGAGAAGTAGACTCTAAAGTCCGTTGTATCTCTACCAGTTGCTCAGCTTGCTTGCACAATGTCAAACAGACGTTGGCGTGACTGAGTGCCAAGTCAGAGAACTGGATCAACAGTGTTTCTAGTCTTTGGTCGGGCTTGAGCACTTGCTCTCCTTCCCCCTCGAAAGATACTGTCGCCACACTGCACGACGACCTGCGGTTGACCAACCACAAAGCGCCTCTGCGAGTGCGATCTTTCGACCCTTCGACTTGCTAAACTGATCATGTACAGAACACTGAGCATAACCAGAGGATTGTAAGATACCCTCGATAAGTATCGTACAGCATGTCTGTGTCTTCATCAGCGGGATTCGGTGTCTGCTACCGATGCGAGTGACACTACGGGACTTCCATGCGACTGCTGGTGGATCAAAGTGCTCATGCTTGAAACTGATTGTCACATCTTCCACTTGTTATCCTCCTAGGCAAATGGTATGCTAGCCTCCTCATGAGAAAGAGTAAGAGTGATCCATACGTGTTCCCTAGCCTATCACAAATGGCGGAGGCCACGGGTCTATCCATGAGCCACCTCTCCCGTCTGCTGAGACGAGAGAGGCGACCGTCATGGGAGTCGGCATGTATCCTAGCCGACTATTTCAGAGTCTCACTGGACGAGCTGCGAGTCATGATGCGCGACCAGAGAGCATCGTTGATCTCGAGGCTCAGTCGCAGACGTCGGCCAAGCCAGTGAGCCAAGCGGTAGCGCCGGGTAGACAACACTCCCGTGAAGTGATCGACTAGAGTAGCACTCACTTGAAGGCTATGCTCACTAGCCGCTAGCTCCCTGTGCAGCTGGCCGATCTGCTTACGCCCAGACTTCAGCTCTTTTGAGATCTTACGGTGGCCGCGACGCATGGCCCTCTCTACTCGCGACCCCTTGTGTGGACGGCAGCGTTTGCTGCTTCGTGACTTCTTCATGACCACCCCTTGAGTATGCAACCCATTCCAATCCAGCCGACTAGGAAGCTGAACGTCACTGCCGCTATGATGACAATGACGTTCCAGCAATCCATCACTTATCCAGTCGCTTTGCTGCTTGAGTCATGATACGAGCGACCCTCTCCGGTCCACCTCGCTTGCTTGCGAACGCGAAGAGTCGTGCTACGTGGCCCCGAGCGAAGAGCTTATCGACTCGCTCGCCACACCCACAAAGGCACGGGTAGGGCTTTTCTGCCTTCGACTTCCGGGGGGCCTTAGCCTTGACTTTAGCTTTGACCTTGGCTTTGACCTTGGCTTTGACCTTGGCTTTGACCTTGGTCTTGGTCTTGGGTTTCACCTTCGGCTTCGCCTTCGGCTTCGGCTTCGGCTTCGGAGTT